>JABLTH010073799.1_pt1 | contig 65727 bp, 88 predicted proteins | sample 7875711 | NCBI WGS metagenome assembly JABLTH01 (sample SAMN14941262, study PRJNA633318) | bioreactor metagenome | isolation source: bioreactor | place: China | collected 2019-03-05 | reverse complement strand
GCCGCCGCCTACGAATCGTCCGACTCCCGCAAGTAGCGTCACGCGGCACCTCGGCTAATCAGCGCCTGCTTGCGCAGTTTTTCCTCGATGTACTTGATCTTCTGGCGCGGCGACATCCGAATCGGGACGGAGGCGTCCTTGAGCTTCGGATCGGGGGTGACGAGGATCCCCACGCGCTCGAACTTCGCGAGGCGCTCGAGCAGCCGCCGCTCGCGGTACACGCCCAGCGCGATGTCCGCGACGGACAGAACCACGGCGAGGGCGACGAGCGCGGTCAGCATCAGCCGTTCGTCGCCTGGTGGGTCTGAGCCCACATGGCACGGCAGGGGCCGCCCGCCGAGATCCCGGCGTGCGACACCCACACCCATTCGATTCCCCCGGGGACCGCGATGTTCTGCGAGGCCGCGACGGCGAGCTTCGGGTTCGTGATCGTGCCGAGAACCGTGCCGCCCGCTGTCGTGTCGGGGATGTACCCGCCAACGACGGTGAACACGGCGGTCGCGTCGGCCTCGGCCACGACGATGACGACGCCGCCAGTGCCGCCGAAGTAGACCGGGTAGCTCACCTCGGCGGCTGCGTTCGCGAAGCGCGTCGCGTGCGTCGGGTCTTCGTTCGACGCCGGAGTCTTCGTTACGGCCTTGAATACGACCCCGGGCATTCCGCCGGGCGTGACGGGGACGGTGCTGTTGGTCTTGTTGCAGAAGCGCAGCATCAGAAACCTCCTCCCCGCCTCAGCTCTTCGATTCGCTGGACGATGGGGGCGACGTAAGAGTCGCGGTTGCCGTCGATCGGGTGGCCGGCGTTGTAGGACGAGAGAGCGTCTTCCAGTTCGTACTTCTTGAGGAGCTTCGACAGCAGCCGCGCGCCGTACTCGACGCCCACGGTCGGGTCTGTCAACTCGGACAGGAACGTGCCCCGGAACCCCATCTCACGGGCGACCGCGCCCATGACCTGAGTGCATCCCCAGCTCGTCTTCTGAGCCATCCATTCCGTCGCGGAGGAGCAGGGACGGAACGTGGGGAAGGTCTTCGGGTTGAGAGCGCCGCGGAACGGCGCGTTCTTCTCGACGTCCCACAGGTAGGCGTAGTCCGGCTCGTAGCGGATCGCGGACGACATCCCCGCGCTCTCCTGCTGGACGAGCGCAGCCAGGACGTACGGGTCTAGGCCGTTGCGGTTTGCGGCCATCGTGACCGCGGCGGCAACGTCGCTGGGGAGTCTCACTCGTTCCTCCGAATCAGCGGGGCAAGGGCGACACGTAGGTCCGCCACTTCCTTTCGGAGTCCGTTGAACTGCTCGTTCGTGTCCTTCGCGAGATCGCGCAGGGCGTCCTCGATCTTCGTCGCGTGGTGGAGATTGGGGTGCGCGTTCGCGTTCGCGTTGTGCTCGTCCACCATCAGCGTCACTTCTCCTCTCGCCGCGCTCTGGGCGAGCGGAATGAGGATGATGTTGAGGAGAGCCGCACCGGCCGCGACGATGAACGAGGCGACGGTGATGTCGTGCTCGCTCATTTCGACGGCCCCTGCAACCGTTCGTAGGTACGAAGGGTCGCCGTGCCGAGCATCGAGGTGACGAGGGCGATGAGGAGGCCCGTGTCGGGCGTCGGGAACGGGCCGGGCTTGCCGGTGGCGATCCAGCCCGAGATCCACGTGAAGAACGGACCGATGAAGAACGCCATGTTGAGGCCGAGGACGCATGTCCATCCGACCGAGGGCCGCCACCGTCGCTGGACCCAGTCCTGCGAGGCCGCCTCGATCTCGTTGACCTTGGCCTGCGCCTGATTCAGGGCGACGGTCGCGTTGAGCTGGTCTTTCGCGAGCGCGGCCTCGATCTGCCTCAGCACTTCCTCGTGCTGCATGGCCTTCTCGGGATCCGCCTTGAACTTCCCGATGATCTCGGCCACTCCGCTGAAAAGGCCGGCGGCGGCGTCTTTGACGACGCCGCTTACCCCTCCGGCCAGGTAGTCGAGGACGCTCGCCATGTTACGACTCGAGCGTCATCCCGAGGGTCGCGCCCAGCGTGCCCTCGATGGCGGGATGTTCGGTTGCGGCCGGGGCGGATCCGGCGTAGTACCCGGCCTCGATCTCGCTCTCGGGGTCGGCGTCGAGCCAACGCAGCGAGCCGTCACCGGCAGCGGCCTTCTCGATCTCCGAGAACTTCGACAGCGCGACGGCGAGGCCGTACGGCTTGCCGAAAAGCGCGAAGGCTTCGGAGACGCTGGAGAGCTGTTTGGCCTTGTGCAGGGCCACGAGGGTCGAGAGAACGGTCGGGTCGAGCTTCAGGGCTTCGGACATGGGTTCTCCTTCAGACCGCCGCCGGAGCGGGGGTGGTGTCGTCGTCCTCGACGGGCGGGACCGCCGCAAGCGCGGGTGGTTTCGGAGGCTCCGCGGACTTCTTCTCGTTCTTGGTGATCTCTTCGATCAGGTTCAGCTCACCGTCGATCTTCCCGATGACGATGTTCGCGTTCCCGATGAGGACGGCCTTCTGCTCCACGAGCTCGCGCATCTGCGCTTCGATCGGCGCGAGCTGGGCGTTCGCGGCCTGTACGGCGGCGGCGCGGTCATCACGGAGTTTCTTGGCCTTTTCGATGAGGAAGTCGAGGTTCACGGAGATCTCCTTTCGTTACGAGAGCCTTGTGAGTGAGCCACGGGTGTTGGCTTCGCCCCCAACCGTGTTTGCGGCCCCGCCGCTGTCTTGGTATGCGTAGATCTCGAGGTAGTCGCCCCCGGCAAGCTGGCCCTGCCACGCGAGATTGATGGTGGTCGCGGCCCCGCCGTTGATCGGGACGGCGACCTGTCCAACCTGCGTCGCGGCGTTCTTCCAGAGCTGGAGTTGGCGGCTTGTGCCGCCCGCGAGGGCGGCCCATGTGACCTGCCCCACGAAGGAGTAGAGGCCGGTGCCAAGCCCAGTCGGGGCCGTGAACCGCGTCGGGTTCGTGCTTGTCGAGTGGACGCCGTTGTCGTAGAGGTTCGTGTCGAACGTCAGCGCGGTCGCTGCCGCGTTCGGTATGTTCTGTGCCGCAGCCTTGTACGCGCTCGCGGCGGGCCACGGGAAGCTGCCGTCCAGGGTCGTGTTCGCGTTCGAGATCGTCAGCGTGCAGCCATTGAGGACGTTGCCGTTGAACCGGACGTTCAGCGCGTTCGTGTCGGACTGGAGGGCGACGTAGGCCGCCGTGTCGAAGCGGAACTGGCTTCCCTGAATGATCGCTGAGTCGCGGCCGACGTAGACGCCCTTGAAGCTGTTGTTGCCGGTCTGCTGGATGAACTGGCCGTTCGAGATCGTGACCAGCCCGAGCGAATCGTGGTAGACGCCCCACAGCGGCGTCCCCCACACTTCGTACCCGGCGACCGTGATATTGACCTTGTAGCTCGCGTTATAGTTCGTGCGGATACCGTAGGCGTCGATTCCGGCCCCGCCGCCACTGACCGCGAGGCCGGCGATCTGCACGCCCTGGTAGCCTGTCTCCGTAGCGTCGATTCCGTACTTGCAGGAGTCGATCTGGACGTTGGAGAAGGTGCCGCTCGTCGCGCCCGCGCCGGACGCTGCGGACGAGTGGTTGAACTGCATCCCGGTGCCGAGGCCGAACGTGAAGATGTTCTCGCAGACCTGCCAGTCGCTGCGGCCGAACCGGACGCCGATCGCGTTGTCGTGCTTCCACGTCATGCGCGTCGAGTCCTGCGTCCACGTCGGGTAGAAGTGGACGTCCGCCAGATGTCCCGTGTCGTAACAGCGGTCGATGTCGATTCCGATATAGGCCACGTCGCCGTAGACCCCGCGAATCGTCACGTCGCTGCAATAGCTGCCGGTCGTGGTCGAGGCGGCGTCGATGCCCTGGTATGACCCTAGGAACGAGATCTCCTTCGCGGTCGAGTACGCGGGCATCTTGATGTCGAACGGGAAGGCGATCGGGTTGCCCGTGATGGGCTGGTTGGGCCGAACGATGAGGAGGCCCGCGATCGTCGAGCCCTCCCCGAGCGTGATGGCCGGAGTCCCCGTCCCGCTCCCCGAGCCTGCGACGAAGTGCAGGATGCTCCCCTGCTGGCCGTAGGCCGGGTTGTCCAGCTCGCCGCGTAGCGCGCAGCGGGCCGACACGCTGATGGTGCTGGAGAAGCGGTACGCGCCGCGCGGCACGTAGACCGTGCCGAAGCCGAGGAGCGGGTAGAGGGCCACCGCGGCGGCGTCCGCATTCGCGAATGCCGTGGTGTTGTCGGTGCCCCAAGAAACCTGTTTCGCGCTGATCGCCGCTCCCGAGGTGTTCTTGGCTGCGAGCGTGACGACAGACGTGCTTGTGAAACCCGTGATCGTCGTGTAGAGAACAGCGCCAGCCGCACCAGCGCCCGTGACCGAGATTGGCTTACCTACGTCGGCCGCAGTGAACGGAGTGCTTGTGGCGCAGGTCAGATTGAACGTGACGTTGTTGTCCATCGCGCCGTCGCTGACCCACAGCGCATCTGCGACGGCCCCGTAGGCGAGGACGTTGTGAACGTGCCCGCCGTAGTCCTGCATCTTTCCGCGGATGAAGCCGGTCGTCGCAACGTCCACCAGCCGGGCGGGGGCCGTGGTGCCAACGCCGAGGTATCCGTTCGCATCGACAACGGCGCGGAACTGCGACGCGGTGCCGTCGTAGATCGCAAGAACGTCGGTGGCGAACCCGGACGCCGCGACCGGGTAGTTGAACAGCCGCCAGTCGTGCGTGCCGGCCTTGAGAATCAGCCGCGACCACGCGGCGCCGGTCGCCCCACCCTCGACCAGCGCCGTGACGGTTGCGCCAGCGCCGCTGTTGAGGAGGTGGAGTTTTTCGCTCGGCGCTGCCGTACCGATACCGACGCGCTTGTTCGTCAGATCGAGCGTCAGAATGTCCCCGGCGGCCCCGGCAGACTCGTAGAAGTTGGCAAAGTTCCCATCGACGACGAGCTTCATGGACTTTGCGCTCGCCGTGTTGTCGGTCATTACGAACGTCGGAGCGGCCGAGGTGAGGGTCAGCACGCTCGCGTGCGTGAGCCGCATCTTCTCGTTGTAACCGGAGCCGTCGAAGAACTTGAAGACGAGATCGGACAGGAAGCTCCCGACGTTCGTGACGACGTTCTCGATTGCCGCGTTCGCCGTCGCGTCGGTCGTGCCGTCCGCTCCGAACGCGAGGCGGGCGGTAGAGCCGATCGTGTTCGCGCCGCTGTTCGTGATCCAGAGATCGCCGCCGAGGCCACCAGCGTTCGCCTTGTTGACGTGAAGCTGACCCGCAAACGGGTTGTTGCTGCCGATCGCGACGGCCTGGTTGCTCGCAATCCAAATCGCGTCCGCGGCGGCTCCGTTGTCGGCCCGCGTCCAGAACCGCAGAACGCCGCCGTACCCCGCCGTGCTGCCGCCGGAGCCCGACGTCTGCGCCGAGATCCCGCACTTCAGGCCGGAGTAGCCGTCCGGGTTAGCCTTGCCCGACTGGGCCTGCCCGAATGAGACGTTTCCAATGAAGTTGCCGCTGGCCTCGGCCGCATTCGTCCCCAGGAGGAGCGTTGCGAGGGCCGAGACGCCGGAGGCGGCCCCGGCGAAGATGACGGCGCGCTCGTTCGTGAGGAGGTTCCACTGGAAGGTCGAGGGCGTCGAGGGCGTCGTGCCGGATGCCGTGAGCAGTGGGACCGTGTTTGCTGCCGTACTGACGACAGAAAGGATGCCGCTAGGTCCGGTCGTCCCGATGCCGACGTTGTTGTTCGAGGAGAGGACCGTGATCGCGTCCCCGGTGACGGTCCCGAGACGGAGATCGGATCCCGTGCCCCACGCCTCCACCCGGACGAGGCGCGCGGGCGTCGCCCCGCTGCTCGTCACGCTCATCCTTCCGCCGTGGATCGCGTCGTCAGACTGCACTTCGACCTTGGCGAGCGCTGCCGCGTTCGCGCTGAGGTTCGTGACGGCAAGGCCGATGGCCCCGGCGGTGGTCTTCTTGACGTGGATGTCGAGAGAGGGAGACGCGGACCCGACGCCGAGCCACTTGTTCGTCACGTCGTAGAAGAAGTTCGCGGCGTCCTGCGCGAAGTTGCCGGTGGAGCCGATGAATACGACCGATCCGGCCGTCCACGGGCCGGAGGATCCGGTCCCGCCATACTGCGTGCCGAGCGGGATCTGGAGGCCGACCGTCGCAGACCGGCCGCGAAGGATGGCGGTTCCCCCGACGACTGCCGAGACGGACGCCCCGGTCGTTCCCGTCCCCGAGATCAGGAGCGGAGCCGTCGTCGCGAGTTGGAAGTCGTTCGGGACGCCGCCCTCGGAGAGCGCGCGGACACTCTCGTACACGTAGGTGTCACCCGCGAGGCCCTGAAGGTTCGGAATGGGGATCACTAGAACCCCCTCCGTCGCCGCGAGCGAAGATGCGGAAGTATTCGCCCGGCTAGGTTCCGGGCCTTGTCCTTGGCGATGAACCGCTCGCGCAGGATGAGGGCGGCCTGCATGTCTCCGCTGTCGAACGCGGGCTTGAGGATCCTCTGGAGCTCGACGTCCTTCGGGGGCCGCGAGCGTCCGACGACGGACTTGAGGCCATAGCGCGCGGCGTCCGGGGCGTGGTCTTTCTGGTGCGGCTGGATGTCCTCGATGTCCTTCGGGAGCGGGAAGCGGACGAGGAGCGGCAGGGCCTCGATCAGGGCCGGGCAGGCATCGGAGATCTGCCAGTACCCAGATTCGAGCATCTGGTACATGAGCTGCCAGCCGCCCTTGCGGTCGTTGTCGGCCTGCTCGGGCCACGGCATCCCCGCGGCCTTGAGGACTTCGCCCATCTCATCCGCGATCGTCCGTTCCGATGTGCGCTCACCGAATGCCTCGGGCGAGAACGGGAAGGAGATGATCTTCGGGCGCTCTTCCTCGGGTGTCGCGTCCACGATGGCCTGCGCGAGCTTGGCCGGAGTGAGGCCGTTGACGGCCAGCTCGCGGTACGTGACGACGCGATTGTTCTCGTCCTGATACTGCCAGTGGATGACGCTGAGATCCTTGAAGCCCCAGTCGCCCGAGATCCACCGCTTGTACCAGGGCGTCGTCTCGAACGTCGGGACGTCTTCGGCCTTGAGAACGTGCTTGTCGGGCGAGAAGATGTCGAAGTACTGGCCCGCGAAGATGTCCCACGAGCCGTTCTTCAGCGCCTCGCGCAATACCGGATCGGGTATGTCGTCGATCGTCTGCGCGTAGTCCGGGTCGGCCTCGGTGAGGTACGGGTTGTCCTTGAGGAGCGCCGGGATGAACTCGTACTCCTCGGGCCGGTACTTCTCGGCGGGCATTCCGGGCGCTGGCTTGCGCTCGATCCAGAGCTTCTTGACCCACTCGTGGCCGGGGCCGCCCGGGTTCGTCGCGCCCACCATGTTCGTCTTCCCGCCCGCCGTCGAGCGGTTGCGGGTGCGCAGGAATCCCCACACGTAGAAGGAGAAGTCCGTCAGCTCGTCCATATAGATCGCGCCGAACTCTTCCGACTTGTAGGCGTGGACGTCCGTGTCGTGTTGGACATGACCGAAGCGCAGCATCGAGCCGTTGAGGAACGTCGCGAGCTTCTTCTGCTCGTTCCATCGGTAGAGCTTGTCGGGGACTTCCTGAAGGAACTTCTGGATCTGCGTGCCCCACAGCTCGGGAAACGTGCGGCGCAGGATGATCGCGGACCAGTTCGGGATCAGGAGGCACTGGGCGACCGCATCCATGCGGATGCCCTTCGACTTTCCGCCGCCGACTGCGCCGCCGTAGAGGCGGCACTTCGCGGTCGAGTTGTGGAACCGGCGCTGCTGGGGTGTCGGCTCGTAGTCGATGCCTAGATGCCGTAGGTACGCCCACGTATCCGGCGCCTGGGCCGGAGCCGGATACGCCGCGCTCACTCGCTACCGTCCCGTCGCTGCGCTGGGAGAGGCGGAAGGGAAGAGAGGAGCGCGAGGATCGCCGCTGTTTCGGCGTCGTTGCCCTTCTTCTCGACGACCTGCTTGACCGGGCCGTCCATGCGGGCGTTGATCTCGACCGGATTGCCCTTGGTGGAAGTCAGCTCGCGGGCCGCGCGGACGTACTGCATGACGACCTCGCGGCCGCCCCAGGCCATGTGCGTCGGCATCTGCCCGTCCGAGAGCTGGACGACGACCTCGTACGGCATCGAGGAGACGAGGGCGTAGGCGTCGCCGCTCGAGACGTAGTTCGAGGGCCTCTTGGGTGCTGCTTCGGGGTCCGCGGGCTGGATGGACGACGGCCAGAGCGTCCGGGGCTTTTCTTGCGGGTCTTTCCCGCTCGGCAACTCGGGCCGCGCCTCGCTCACGCGGGTAGGGTGCGCGCCTACCTACCTACGTGGAAAGCGTTTTCGCCCCGATACCGGAGACGCCTACCGGGCCGCCGAATCCTCGCGGAGGTATCGCTTCTGGTACTCGCCCCTGTCCTCGATCGTCGTGACCACGCGGTAGATCCGAACGGTCCCGCAGACCGTACACTCGACGAGGCGGCGGCGGACGACCCTGCCCCAGGACGTACTCTCGACCTGAGTGTCCAGCGTGCTGGGAGTCCCGCCGCACGCTAGGCAGACGAGCTCGTCAGCCCTCGGCATCGGGCACCTTGGGTTTTGCCAGCTCACCGAGCTGCTTGTCTACTTCCTCCGCGATGGCGCGGGGGTCGTCGCCGCCCGCCATCCACGCGGCGAACTCGGGATCCTTCATCGCCTCGCGTAGCGGCCCGGGATCTCGCGCGCCGAACCAGCGCGCGAAGAGCTTCAGATCGTTGCCCTCGATCGGCTCGCGGATCTGCGACAGCAGCTCCTCGGGCAGGCCGGGCTTGTCGTCGCTCATTTACCGAGCCTCCTCTTCTTTGCGACTCGCGCGGGGATATGTTCGATCGGATCGAGCGCACCCAGCGGAAGACAGACGCCGAGGTGTCCGCCCGTGCCGGGGATCTCTCGGAGCGGCGTTGCGAGAACGTCCGCTTTCCTCGCGTACCCGGCCAGGTGCGCGTGCGGCCCCTGCCCGCATGGTCCGTTCGCATGTACGAAGACCTGCACGTAGTACTCCGCAGGCTTCTCAAGCTCCTCGGCCTTCACGTACAGGTGTAGGTGGTTGTCGAACGGCGCGTAGGTGCTGGACTTCACGTTGATGGAGTGCCACCGCTTCCCGCCGAAGATCTGAATGTCGAACTCGTCGCCCGGCCCCGCGCAGTACTGCTCGCGGACCCAGCATCCGTGGGCCGCGAGATAGTCGGTAGTAACGATCGTCGCAACATAGCCCACGTAGTCGCCGTGTCCTCGTGATCCCTCGGGGTCCGCGAAGCCGGACGTCCGCGTCTCTGGAACGAGTGGCGCGCACCGCAACTTTGCGAAGTCGAGAACAGTTTCTGGTATCGGAACGACCACGTTGACCTAGTACTTGCTCTTTCGCTCGATGGTGTGGATGCGCATGGCGACCCGCTCAGCGTTCGCGTAGGGCGACGTCATCGTGACGGCGAGGGCCTCGTCGAGCGCCTGTGCGCGGGCCTTGTTCGCGACGCCGCGCAGCGCGGCCTTGTACGTGTTGTCGAGCGCCGCGAAGAGGCCGCGGATCTTCTCGTCGGCCTCCTCGGGCGACAGCTCCTCGGGGACCGGGAACATTTCGAGCATCGCTCCTCCTACGCTACGTGCCGCCACGAGCGACGGCGGCAGATGAGGTTGATGTTGGAGTCCGTGACGCCGTACTCGCGGGCAAGGCTCTTCTGGCTCTCCCCAGCCGCGTTGCGCTTGCGGATCTGGACGATGTCGTACTCGGTGAACTTCGCGGCCGGCCTCTTGGAGCCGCGCGTCGCAACAGCCCGGCACTTCTGGCAGATGACGTGGCCGCCAAAGGGCGACCCCTTCAGCGACAGCGCCCAGGCGTTGAACTCGCGGTCGCAACGGGCGCAGACGCTCACGATGCCTTCTCCGACAGGTCGAGCGAGGGGGCCTCGGTGAAGAGATCGGCGTAGCGGTTGTCGTTCGAGGCGTGGCCCACGAGCGCGTCGAGGAGCGAGCCCGGGCCGGTCGCGAGCGTCACCATCCGCGATTGCGGATCGCCGTCGCGCTGGATGTGGCCGACCCACATGATCGCCCCGCTGGCCGTACCCTTGTACCCACCTACCTTGAACTCGCAGCCCGCCTCGACGAGGCGCTGCATTTGTTCGAGCGTGGTCACTTCAGATCCCTCCGATGGACGTTGTCGTTCCCCATCGCGCCGTAACGGGCGCGGGTCTTGCCGTGGATGCGCGAGAGGACGCGCGCCATGAGGCCGCCGCCGAGGCCCAGCAGCTCCTTGCCGTACTTGGCGCGGTAGAACTTCCGCTGCCTCTTGTCGCCGGCCCCGCCCTTGCGCCCGGCTCGCGCGAGCGGGTTCGTCGGCGTGCCGTGGAGCGTCTTGCGAAGGTCGCTCTTCGGGGGCGGGCAGGCCCCCTCGTTCGCGCCCGCGCGCATGTTCTTGCCGATCTCGCGGAACACTTTGTTCGCGTTCACCTGCGCCTCCGCACCGCGGCGTGCGGGGCCTGCTGTGTGAGCAGGGCGCCCGGCTTGACGATCAGTTCCGGCTTGGTATCGGGCAGCTTCACGCGCACTTCCCCGATCGAGTCGGACGAGGAAACCGCGACGAGCTTCTTGATGTCCTGAAGCTCGGTCAGCTCCGCGATCGAGAACGAGACACTGCCGCCCGGTTCGGGCGCGAGCGCCTTGACGCAGGCCGTCAGGAGGATGTGGAGCTGGATCGTCTCGGAGGCCGTGCGGTCCAGCCAGTACCGCAGGACGTCGATCTCGCGCTGCGAGCGCGAGGGCCTGGGCGACGCCTTGGCCCACGCCTCATCCAGCTCGGGCGGAACCGTGAGGACGCGGCCCCGCGTGCCTTGAAAGGTTTCTTTCATATTTCCTCTTCAATCGTCTGCGCGCCACGTTTTGCCAACCACGCATCGACCTCTTTGCGGGTCGGCGGCTGCACCCCTGCCGCTCCGAACCAAAAGGCGCGCTCTTCCTGTGTCGTCTTGTAAATCGGCACGATAGCGAATGTCTCCCCCTTCTCTACCAGATGCCCGCCCTTGGTCTTGAAGGTCCCACCAGCCTTCCCGCGCCTGGATTGCGTCTTCCCGTTCGAGAACAGCCATGCCGCCGCTTTGTGACGCAACTCATCGTTGTCGCTCGCGTAGTCCTGTAGCGCGAGCGCGACAACGGATCGCGCAAGGCGTCGAAGCCATTCGATACTGTGCGTGGTGGTGGTGGGTTCGTTGCGGAGTTTCATGCTCTCCTAAAAGGCCGCGCGGTGGGATCGGCCCACCGGCTCGGAACCGGGAATCGACGGGGAAGAAGCCGAAGAACCCGGAGTCCCGGCGTGTTCCCCGCCCGGGAACAGGCGCGCGGCGACGGTGGCGTGGGAAGGTGTGCCGACTGGATTGCCAGCCGTGAGGGGTCCGCCTTCGGTTGCGGCGTGGTAGGTGACGCCAAGGCGGGGGTTGCTCTCCAAGTCCGCCCGCGAGGCGGAACGCGGCACGTGCATCATTCGTAGAGCTTCGCGATGGCCTCGGGGATCGAGGAGACGATATGCGTAGCGTGGTAGGTCAGCCACGGCGAGAGCGGCTTGCCGCTCTTGTCGATGAGGATGACCGGGATGCCGTGAGCCCACGCGAAGAGCAGCTCCATCGACGTTCCGACGCTCGGCTTCTCGTAGTAGAAGATCGCGTGGGTGGACGCGACGATGTCGGCCTTGTCACCCTCGACGATCTCCTTGGCGATACCGGGTTCCAGCTCGCGTCCCCGGAAGTCCCGGGACATCGGATCGAGAAAGCCCACGCTCGCCGGGAGGAGTTTCTTCACGCTCTCGCGCCAGTCCTTTGCCTCTGCGTCGGTGTAGCCGTTGATCGGCCCGGCGAGGTAGACCCGCATCGTTAGTTGCCGGTGATGTCGCCCGCGAGGGCCTGCTTGAGGATGCGGTTGGCCTGCTTGCTGATCGTGCGCTCGGCCTCGGCCGCGAGCTTCTCGATCGCGGCGTACGTCTCCGGGTCCACCTGGATCGTCTTGTTGCGGGGTTCGTCGGTGATGGCTTCGTTCTTTCCGGTCATGGGGTCTTTCCCTTTCTGCCGGATGCGCTCCGGCGGGCGAGTTGCACTTTGAGCGTCCTGATCTCGACGCGCTGGTCGTTCTCGCGATCGAGGGCGGCGTCGAGCGCGCCCTGAAGCGCGGCCCGAGTCCTCTCGTGGTGTTCGCTGTTGTCCCCGAGGTCGATGAGGGCCGCGGCGATGGCCGCGTCACGCTCGCTCGGGTCGGTGACGCCGAACCACGCCAGCTCGTTCATCGCGTCCTTCTGCGCCTTCTCGACCACGACGCACTTGCGGTACGCGCCCTGAAGGAAGACGTCTTTGGCGACGACGCGGCCGGGCGGGCACTCGCTTGCCGTCGCGTCGGGAGAGACGCGGATGGTCCCCTGCCAGATGACTTTCGGAAGCATCAGCGTTTTCTCCTGTCCGCAACGCGGCGCTCGGGGTTTCCGAAGCTGTAGTTGTCGCCCCACGTGCGCTGGCCGTCGTAGTGCAGGCCGGTCATCGTGGGGCGGGTGCGGCGGTGGGCCTTGCGGCGGTTCGGCTGGTTCGTATGCGTCGCCCGGTCGTAGTACCAGTGCGTGCAGCCGTACACCTTGAGAATGTCGGCCGGAACGAGGCGCTGGCAGTAACAGACCGTGTACGCGGCGAGTTGGTCGTGGACGTACTGCTGGAACTTCTGAAAGCTGCCGGACTTGTCTGCAACGTCGCTCTGTGCGGCCCCGGCGCGGCGCAGCTCCTCGTTGAGGCGCGCGATCTCACCGCGAAGAGCGGAGATCTCGGACCTGAGACAGATATGGCAGTCGTCGCTGGGGTGCGGGATCACTTATTTCCCTTCTTCTTCGGCGTCATGCGCGCCATCGTTTCTCCGTACGTCTCGCGGATCGCGGTGACGTTGGACTCCCAGCGACGGCGCAACTCGTCACGCTCGCGCCGCAGCGCGAGGTTTTCCATCTTTACGTCGTCGAGGGCCTTCACGAGGATGTTGGTTGCGCGACGCGAGTGGTCAATGTCTTTCTCGAGGTTGTCGTTGAACTCCTCGAGCCACCCGGCCTCCTGCTTGAGGGTCGCGATCTGCTCCTTGAGGCGCTGTACGTGGGTCTTACGAGCGGGCTTTGCCATCACTTACCTTCCCTTTTGCCGCAGCCACACCCGGAATCGGAGCCACAGGATGAGCAGCTCGATGCGCTGCCGCTCCCACCAGAGCTCGATGCGGATGAGGGCGAAGCGGACGCGGGGGTTGAGGAGGAGGACGGGGCGGATTCCGGGGCGGTAGCGCATTCGGCCTCCTCGGGGACGCGGAACGTGGAGGAGAGCGGTCCGAACGCGTCGGCCCACTCGTCCGGCATTTCCATCGGGCGCGGCCTCGGCGCGGTCTTGCACGGCGTCCGGGCCGCTGCCGACGAGTCGATGCCGCAGCGCCGGCACTTGTAGGTGACGATGTCGATTGGATGAAAGAAGGTGGCGCGCGGAGCGGGTGGAATTACAGACGCGACCGGCGCGCTCTTCGTAAAGAACGCGCGGATGCGATCAAAGAGACGCACGCTTGAACTCCTCTGCCGTCTTCGCACCCTTCGTCCTGTTGCAGTGGGAGCAAGAGACTGCGATGTTCGAAATGTCGTTGTTTCCGCCGCGGGCGACCGGAACGATGTGGTCGGCCTCGGCGGTTTCGGGGGTCAGGCGCTCGTGGCAGTACGCGCACTTCCAGCCGTTCGCCCAGCCGAGAGTGAGCCACTGCGCGAGGGTGTGGCTACCACCTGCCGCTGTCGCGCGAACGCGACGGCGGTGGTTGTGAATCCTCTGATGCGGGCGCTTGATCTCGGCAACGCGCTCGGGGTGGCGGGCGCGGAATCGCGCCTGCGCTTCACGCTTGAGGACACGAAGCCGTTCCGGGTTTTTCGCCGCCCACGCGGCGGTAGCGGCGTACTGGCAAGCGCGACAATATGTTTTGCCGCTCCTACAGGTCATCGCGTTCTTGCCAGCGATCTCGTGTCCCTTGCCGCAAGTCTTCAACCCCGGCCTCCGCTACCAGAGAATGTTGCATGATAGGTCGGGGTGGTCGTCAAGGAATTTCTTCGTCGCACGGGAAGATTTCCCTGATGACGCCCGGGGTTAGGTAGACGGTCATTGGCGGCGCGTTCACCAGCGTCCAGAACCCGGCCTTGCCCTCGTACAGCCGCCACGCGAACGGGCCGTACCGCTGGTGCATCCACGTGATCTCGAGAGCTGTACAGGAATCCGGTACAGGTGTCGCGCAGCCGTAGTAGTACGCGAGCTTCAAGATCGGCCCGGAGACGTCGCCCCAGCCCGGCTGGTAGTCGTACGGGCCGTAGAGCTCGTGGACGACGTAGCCGAGGTGGCCGTAGGCGTTCGGGAGCGCGCAGTCCGGGTGCGCGGCGTAGGCGCTGTCGCAGTTGACCCACCGCATCCCCGGGTAGCCGCCGCGTCCCACGCGCGGCGCCGTCAGGATCTGCCCGACGCGCCGGAACTGGGTGAAGGTGCGGGGCCGGTTCCACGCCGACTCGGTGCGCCACGCCCACGCGCCCAGGTCGTCCACGAGGTTCGCGTCCCACGTGTCGCCCTGTACCGTCTTGAGGTACACGATGCGGTCGGCCTTGACGACGGTGCCGAGGACGTACGCGCCCGGAGGCCCGCCCGGCTCGGACGCAAGGTGCGAGCCGGTGCGAAGGTCGGCGTCCAGCGTCAGCCAGTCGAGCATCTGGAACGTCGGCCCCTGCGGGTTCAGGTCGGTGATCGTCTCGCAGTCCGCGACGGTCGGCGCGTTCCACGGGTCCGCCGGGACGATGGGAGTCTGGAACGGGCCGAGGAGCGCCAGCCACACGGAGACGAGGAGGCCGGGTGTCAACCGTGCTCCTTCACGTAGGCGGCGGCCATCGCCTCGGTGATTTGCCGGTAGAGCGCCTTCGTCTGCTCGACCGTGAGCGTGACGGTGAGATGCACCATGCGCCCGGCGACGGGGCCGCGGATGAACAGGCGGGTCGCCTCGTTCGGGCGATCCGAGGTCTTCACGTAAACGTCGGGATGCGCGTCAAACAGGTGGATCCCCTCGTAGAGGCGCACGCGCGAGAAGAGCCGGCGCGCAAGCCAGGTGCGCAGGCAGGTCAGCACTGGAACACCCCGTCAATGTCCTTCGCCTTCATCGCCGTGCGCAGCATGTCGAACGTGAGCGGGTTCTCGTTGATCTTCACGCCCACGCTGTCGGCGCCCCACTCGAACGATCCGACCGTGCCCGTGCTGTCGTGCTTGACGCCCGGGACGAGCAGCGCCGCCTCCTCGCGGCTGGTGATGACGAGGCGCATGTTGAGCGGCCCCTGCTTCTTCTTCGGGATGCCCGCGTGCGCCACGCGCGCCGGGCCGCGCTGGCGGTCGATCACGCGCTCGAGGAACGCGATCTGCGCCTTCGCGTCCTCGAGGTCTGCCTCGATCTCGAGGCGCGACCGTCGCAGGGCGCGGGCCGCCTCGGCGCACTGCTGGTACTGGCTCTTCCAGAACGGCTCGGCGCACTGGTGCGGCACAAGCATCGGCGGGTCGTCGGCGTGGATCAGGTCGTTGATGCGGTCGAAGATGTTCACGTGCGTCTCCTTCAGTTGAGATCGGACGGCGGGCCGTCCGTTGCGTAGGTGCGGTACTCGGCAGTCTCGAGGCCCGAGGCGGCCTCGACGAGGCGGGCGCTCAGAAGCTGCACGGCGCCCAGGAGCGTCACGGGCTTGATGGAGCCGTTCGTCAACGCGCTGATGACGGTGTGGCCGTCCGCCGTCGTCGCCGCGTAGGCGAGCGTGTGGATCTCGCCGGCCTCGGCCTGCCTGCGCAGGTCGTCGATCGCGGCCAGCAGCCGCTCCTTCACGATCTTGCGGATGCGGTCGTTCATGCCTTCACCTCGAGCACCTCGACGCCCGCCTTCAGCGCGCGGCGCACCATGTCCGCCGTCCCGCGTCCGCCCGGGAACGCGAGGACGACGTCCGGCTTGCCCTCGCGCAGCATCTGCTCGTTGCGGATCGGCCCAGCGGCCCGCCCGTGCTTTGCCCACTCGGCCTTCCACCACCGCGAGAGGACGCCGCGCGACTGCGCCCACGCTTCGGCCAGGTCGTCGGCCCCCGGCGAGCCGCCGTGCAGGACGATCTGGATGCCGCGGCGCTCCTCGAGCTCGTCCAGCTCGCGGAAGACGCGGGCCTTGTCGGCGTAGGCGCGGCCGCCCGTAACCAGCACACGGAGCGCCGTCGTCACGGACGGCTCCCCAGCCGCCTACGGTAAGCGCGCGCATGATCGGCGTTGCATGTCCGGCAATAGCGGTCGCCCTCCGGGCGCTTGCGGTCGTAGGCGTGCCCGCGAGGACACGTGGTTTTGCGCGCGTTGATCGCAACGAAGTTCGCACTGCACATCGTGTTCTCTCGATTCGTCACGGCCTCGAGGTGCGCGGGGTTGCAGCAGTCGCGCCGGGAGCAGCCACGGGCGCGCACGTGGTCGATCGGGAGTCCGCGAGGGATCGGCCCCACGGAAAGCTCGTAGGCGACGCGATGTGCGGCGCGGTGCCGTGCCGGACGACCCGGCAGCGCGATCCTTCCGTACCCGTCGGCCGTCTTCGCCGCCACCCACTGCCAGCACTCCTCGTGCCCGCGCATGTCCACTTTCGACCAGAGGCGTTCGGCAAGCGATTTCATCTAGGCGATCCTCCTCTTCCCGTCGCCCTCCGGGGTGTCGTAGATACCTTCGTACGCACACCAGCGGCAGACGGCGTGAACGTGCGGGTAGAGCAAGCCATCGCAGACGCCCGCCCCCCAGCCGTGGCGGCACGCCCACACGTAGGCCGGCGACTGGGGCAGGCGGACGCCGCAGTGGGCGCAGCAGGCCAGATGACCCCACGGCTCGAGCACAAGGCCCCCTCCCGCGATCCGGCAGGCTGCCCAGGCGTCAAGGTCGTGCTGGTCGAGCCGTCGCACCCGCTCGACGTCTCGGGCTTCTGAGAGGCAGGAAACGCACCAGCCGGGGTCGCGCATCCGCTCGTCCCCGTCCGGGCGGTCGTCGGGCGGGAACGCCGAGGCCGGACGCTCCTCGAGGCACCGGACGCAGGTCCGCCCCTCGGGCCGGACGGGAGGCCGGACGGGGCGGCGAGGCTCCTTCGGAGCCATCACCCGTGCCAAAAGGGCATCGAGGGAGACGGCGCCCTCGTTGAGGTCGTCGGCCAGCTCGCGCAGGCGCCGGCGGTAGGGCGCGCGGGGCTTCGGCGCGCTCACGTGGCGGCCCCTTCGGGAAATCCATCAGGCGTTCTACGAACTTTCAATGAGTTACGAAAAATCGAGCCGTTGCTGTCACCCCTGTCACCCCTGTCACCCCTTGTTTCCTGGGAGTGTGTACGCGCGCGCCCGCGCACCACGTGCCCGTCGCGCAGCGCCTCCTCCCGCCCCCCGTCTCTATCTTCTATACGTACGCGCAAGGGGGTGACAGGGGTGACAGGGTGACACGCCATATTTTCCAACAACTTACCCGTCACCCCTCCTGTCACCCCTCCTCGGCTGGGGTGACAGTGGTCAGTACGGCAGCACATCGGGGTCCTCCTCCAGCTTCGGCTGTTCGGGCGCGACCTTGAACCACGCCTTGCGGCGGATGCCGGGGCCGGGGCGGTACAGCTTCTTCTTCCACCCGGCCCGCGCGAGGCCCGCGGCGGTCTGGTACTGCTGGGTCTTGTTCCAGCCCACCACGTTTCCCTTCAGCGCGTGCCGCCACACCATTTCCAGCGTCACGAACCGCTCGCCGTTGTGGGTGCCGGCCTCGGCGAGGAAGGTTCCGGGCGCCCTGCTCTCGTCCTCCAGCCAGTCGCGAATCGAGTCCTCGTGCAGGCTGGGTTCCATGTGATCGGCTTGCACCTCGCGCGCCAGCTCCTCCTCGCGGCCCTCGAGCCACCACCGCTCCCCGGCCCGGTACAGCGCCACGGCCTCGGCGAAGAGCTGGGGCCGCATGAGCTCCAGACGCTTCAGGTCGATCCGCGCGCTGCCGCAGTCCACGATCCAGAAGCGCCTGTTGCCCGTCTCGTCCTTGAGGAACTCGCCCTCGTTGATCGTCCCGGCGAACACGTTGGACCGCTTGAAGTCGCGCGTCTTGCGTCCGAACGGCTCGCGGAAGCGATCCTCGCGGCCCGTGAGGAACGCCTTCATCGCGCCGGCCTCGACGCGGTTCAGCGCCTCCAGCTCGGAGAACTCCACGATCCACTTGCCCTGGAGGAACTGCTTGCCGTCCTTGTCGTCCAGCTTCACGCCGCGGTACTCGGTGTAGTACGGGCCGCCCAGCGTTTCGAAGAGTCCCGTCTTCTTGATGCCCTGCGGGCCGCGCAGGACGAGCATGTGATCGGCCTTGCATCCCGGCTCGAAGATGCGCGCGACCGCCGAGATCATCCACTTCTCACCGACGAGCTGCACGTACTCGTCCTCCTCGACGTTGCAGAAGAACGACAGCCAGTGCTTCAGACGCGCCTCGCCGTCCCACTTCAGCGACTCCAGCCACTCGCGCAGCGGGTGACAGGGATGGTCGTCGGCGACCTTGAGAACGCACTCCTCCACCATTTCGCGCTTGAACTGGGTGGTCGATTCGGGATTCAGATAGCGGTCGGCCCACATGCGGAACTCTGTGGTGTCCTTTTCGCACCAGAACCGTTCAGGCCCCGGCTCCCGCCACCGCTCGGGCGGCGTGAAGCGGATCTCGTTCGCGAAAACGTCGTACCGAATCCTGCCCTTGAGGTACTCGTGCTGCTCGAGGACGAGGCCGATGTTGTAGGGACAGCTCGTATATTTCAGCTTCCCGCCCTGGCTGATCGTGTACGCCATACGGTCGCGCCACGGGATCTCGTCGTTGCGCCAGTCAAGCTGCTTCTCGTCCATCAGCAGCAGGCCGTCGCTTTCGCGCTTCAGCTTCTTCGCGAACGCCGTGACCTTCTCGGCCTCGACAACGGGCGCGGCCCCGACCCTCTCGAGCTCCTGCGGCTGCTTCGCCGCCACCACGAACTCAGCCAGCTTCCTCGCGCCGTCGATCCCCGGGTGCGCCTCGAGGAAGTTTGCAATGTCGCCCTTCACCTTGATCTCGGGCCAGAACCGCGCGAGATCCAAGAGAACGACGCTACCGACATGCGGGCGCGCCAGCTCCATCACGGTTGCCGCGTGCGCGCGGCCCGCGTCGTCGTTGTCGGGCATCACGATCAGCTCGTGGACGCCCGCGAGCTGCGAGGCCAGCTCCTCGTTGAACTTGCCCTTCATGCCGGGGGCCTGCGCCCCGCCGCTGTTCGTTGTTGCCGTGAGGCCGAGGCCGATCACGGCCTTGGCGCACTTCTCGCCCTCTACGAAGTAGACGCTGGTCTTGCCGTCCTTCGCGGCGGCCCGGACGGCGGGAAGGTTGAACAGCACCTTCCGCACCTTGTCCATGTCGCCGTACTCTTTCCGGCCGTCCTCGAGGATGCGGCGCTGAAGGAACGTCTTGCGCCCGTCCGGCAGCCGCCACCGCTCGACCTCGTACAACCCGACGCCGTTCTCGTCGGTGTAGAGCGCGACGTCCTCGAGCTTGCGCTCACCGTCGCCCTTGGCCTTCGCCGCGGGCCTGTGCTTGCCCGGGGTGTACGTGAACGTGTCCTTAAGCTCGATGCCGACCGCTGCGCACACGGCCTTGGCGAACATCTGGCCCTTGCCGCACTTCTGGCAGGACATGACGAGCAGGTACTCACCCGGCTCCTTGTCGCTCTCGTCGAGGCCGATGCCAAACGACGGCATCGTGTCGTCGTGGGTCGGGCACAGCCCTTCCCATTGATCCTCGCGTTTCCATCGGCCCTTCGGGAATCGTTCCGAGACGAGCGCCCGCAGATCCTCGCGGGTCACGGCCTCCCGCTCGGGGCGGCGCGGCGGCGGCGGCGGGGTAACTTGTGTTTCCCGGCGGGAGACTTGAGTTTCCGGCGCGGGTGCGGCGGGCGCAGGCGGCGGGGCCGGATTGTCCCCGAACGGAGGCTCCTTCAAGAGTGCCCCCTCCTTGCGGCCTCGCGCGCCCGGTCGCAAACCCGGCAAAGCCTGTGCGCGCCACGATTGCTGCGGCGAACCACTCGGGCGTCCGCAAGCGAATGCCCGCGCGAGCAGAAGCTCCGTCGAGCGTTGATCGCCGTGATCCCCTCGCCCGCGAGTACGTTTTCCCTGTTCGTCAACGGGCGCAGGTGCGCCGGGTTAACGCAGCAGCGAACACGGCAGCGGTGGTCGAGGGTCAGTCCCGCCGGCACCGCGCCGATCTCTCTCGCGTACATCGCCCGGTGCGCCAGCACGGCCCGGCCCCCGAGCTGTACCTTCCCGTAGCCGTACCGATCCACACGCCCGAGCCAAAGCCAGCAACCGCTATTGGGTTCCGGCACGAAATGGTCGAGCCCGCCCCTCCAACGACCGTTCGCAGACTTCTCGGCCACGCTAGATCCAGCCGCGCGTCCGCGCCGCCGTCACGGCCACCGCGAGCGCGGCCCAGGCGTGCGACTTCACGCCCGCGAGCGGCCCGCCCCTCTTCTCGGCCCCGGCCCCGCCCCACAGGTCGATCAGGGCCTGCCGCACGTTCGGGTCTTTCGCCCGAGGCGAGCCGCACAGGTCGAGCTTCACCGTCTGCCGTGGGATGAGATCCACGGGGCGCCCCGCCGCGTCCGCGATCTCAACGAAGCGCCCGATCTCGATGCACGTGTCGAACACCGACGCGCCCACGGCCATTCCGTACGAGCGGATGAGCTCGATTGCGACGGCGTCGTACTCGATCGAGTGGCGCAGCATGGCGCGGACGTCGGCGTTCGGGTAGACGCCGGGGCGGAGGACCCGCCCCCCATCCAATAGAACGACCCCGGACTGGGTAGGTCCGGGGTCGATTGCGAGGACTGCGCTGGATTGACCGCTGGTCCCGGTCTGCATAGGTACGTACCTTCGCCCCACAGCCGCCCGGCTGTCAAGGGCCTTCTTTTAGCCTATTCGCATCAGGCGGCACCCCCGTCAACGAGCGTCAACGAACCGAACAGGTTTCCGGGCGCGTAGACGCGGTTGGCCTCGTGGACGACGCGCTCGAGGATCTCGCCGTTGGGGAACTTGACGAAGGCCACGGCCATGTCCGGGGCCTCGTCGAAGAGAGACGGGATCTCGCGGACGACGGTTGCGACCCCCTCGGAGCAGACGCGCCCGTGTTCGCCGGTCTTGACGATGCGGAACTGGTCGCCGGGGTGGACGTTCATGTTCACGCTCCTTCCCGCCCGAGGGTGCGGGCAATGTCGTTCTCCACTAGCTCGTCCTCGGCGGTCATGGTGGGGTGGCGGATGGGGTCCAGCGCGTTCGCGGCGCGCTCGAGCAGCTCCCTCAGCCGCTCGTTTTCGGCGAGGAGATCAGGGGCGGCGGCGATGAGGCGGGCGTTGGCGAGGTGCTCTTCGCCCTTCTTGTCGCCCCGGTCGTAGGCACGCGCGATGGTCGTTCCGCCACCCGGCCCGACGAGGACGACGCCGTGGCTCGTGCGCCACGGTCCCGGCGTGAAGCCCGAGTGCTTGCTCATGATCCCTCCTCAAGCTCGTCGAGCCGCTGGTTGTACGCGCGCTGCCACGCGCGCTCCTTGTCGCAGTCCTGCGCGTGATCCGCCGAGCCGCTCTCGTGCCAGTAGCACGTACAGAGAACCGGGCGCGCGGCGAGGTCCGCCGCGTCGCTGGCCTTGATCTTGTTCGTCAGCGTGCGCCGCCTGTCGTCGCGCGGCGCGCTGTCCGCGATGGCCTTGAGCGCCGTCAGGTAGTTGTGGCCGCTCATGCGCGCACCTTGACCTTCTCGGTGAGCGTCGTGGGGCCGGCGACGACGACGTAGGGGCGCAGGGCGTAGAAGAACTTCTCCCCGATGCCCTTAATCTGCATGAGATCTTCGATGCGGCGGAACGCGCCGTGATAGGCGCGGTGCATGACGACGCGAACGGCGAGCTTCGGGCCGACGCCGGGAAGCAGCGTGACCTCGTCGATGGTTGCCTGATTGATGTTGACGACCTTCGAGACGGGCGGGCGGTTGCACGAGGGCGCGCAGGGTGCCGTGTGGCACCACGCGCAGATCGGACCGAACCGATCCACCGAGAGCCCGAGGACGGGAACGACGAGGGCGCGGACGATCGGGCGGAGCGGCATCACGCCCTCCCCATCGCAGCGAACTTCTCTTCCCACGACTTGTGATCCCGGGTGGAACCTCTTCACGATGCTGTCCGTCGCCTTCACCGGCCACTTGACGCCCTTGCCGTGCGAGTCGGTGGCGAGGACGCAGCCGCTCGGCGTGACGCCGCGCAGCAGGAACGTGCCCTGCGTCGTCGTGAACGGCTTGCCGTAGTCGGCCTCCTCGAACCCGTAGCCCAGCGCGAGCCTGTTGAAGGTGAGGCGCTCGGTGTCCCCTGCCGTCGCCTCGATCTTGATGGTGATGCGGTTGGTCGTCGGGTCGTAGCTGGCGTTCCCGGCCTTGATCGTCGCGCCCAGCTCCTCGCCCAGCTTGGCGAGGACGGGGTCCAGCGCGGCGCGAAGGTCGCGGCAGCCGTCTCGGTCGAACGTGAGGTTCTTCATGGCAGTTCCCTCCTGCCCGACAAGGTAATTGCCTATCACTTGCCTGTCAAGAGGTATCTACGTACCTACGCTCGTTTCCGCAGGATCTTCTCGACCGCCGCGGCCCTGGCTGCGTCCATCCGCGCGACGGCCTCGGGCGTCGTCCATTCCGGGTGGGCCTCGAGGACATGCGCGAGAGGCTCGCGGCTCCAGCCGGGCGAGTTGTCGCGCGCCCAGGAGCAGAACGAGCAGCGGTACGCGCCGTCGCGCCAGCGAACGTGCGCGGCGACGCCGGAGAGATCCTCGCGGTCGCTACTCATCGTTCCAGCACTGGCAGGGGTGATCCTCGTCCTCAATCTTCCCGCAGCCACGGCAGTACCTCGAGAACAGCTCGAGGCGGGCGGCCGGCGGCAGCGCGTCGAGGAGCTCCACGAGGGCCAGGGCGTCGCTGGGGCCGATCACGGGCGCCTCCGCAGGATCTCGCGCAGGAGCATGACGAGGGCCACGGCGACGTAGCAGCCGAGGCCGAGGATGAACCACTTCATTCTTTCCCCTCCCCCTCCGCGAGGGCGCGGGCGGCGATCTCGGCGGCATCGGCCCATCGGTTCTTACCGTCAGGCCAATCGAAAGCGATCTCCCGCAGCGCGGCGGCGAGCTTCTCGGCGCGGGCAGCGATATCGGACACCGCCACGCGGTTTATGAGTGCCTCCCGCTCGGCCTTCTCGGCGCGGGCCTCGGCTTTGCGCTTGTGTTCGACGCCATGTTCCAGCGCCTCGCGCAGACGACGGATCGTGTCTGCGTCAACCTGTTCCGCATTCGTCAGCCTCTCCACCTCGGCGCGCAGATCCACGGCGGCGAGACGACGCCACTCGTCGGGAGTGAAGCACGAGTCCTCGCGCCGCAGCGGGCAGGCGTTGCTCCGACTCTCGCCGTCGAGTCCTCCGCACCACACGCAAATGCCGTCCCCGTAGGGCTCGGGCAGACACCCGCACAGCGGGCACGGCGGCAGCTTGTCGGCGGTCATCGGGGCACCTCGATAGCCTTGAGATAAGCGGCGGGAATCTCACACTCGAAGCTCTGGACGAACTCGGCACGGACCGGCTTGTGGCCTGAGATGCGGTGGATAACGTCGGTGTTCACGGAGTCTGCGACGCAGAGGAGCAGCGCGCCGTCCCCAGAGCAGCGGTGGAGTTGTACCGTGCAGCGGTAGCTCGTCACGGTCCGCTTCTTCGCCTTGCGCTTCGCGCTCATCGCTTCCCCCTGATCTCAAGTGGTCCGATGTAGAGATGCCACGCCGCGCCGAACGGGCACTCCCAATGCGGGGCGTTCCTACAGTTCGCGTAGAAAAGGAAGAAGCGGTACTTCCAGAAGTCCTTGTACCAATGGAGCGTCATCCGCTCACCTTCGCTTTCGACTTCCCGAATGCGCGCTCACGCAGTTCGGTACGCCAGTAGAACTTCCGTTTCGGCCAGTCGTCGGGCAGCGACGGGAAGTCGCCGCGCTCGCCAAGCGCCCACTCGATCACGCGCTCTAGTTCGGCCACGCGGGCGCGGAGGGCGGCGTCGATGTTGTCGCACAGATACCAGATGCCGACTCCGCAATGACGACAGGTGACGTAATGCTCGTCGTCGCGCTCCTCCGTCAGCGCAGCCCCCTTCTCCCCGCCCTCCGCTCCGTGCCGGGGGGCGGTCATCGGCGGCTCCGAACTGCGCTGGCAAGCACAAGAATCGCGCCAGCAACGAATACCAGTCCAACGTAGATCAGGTACTCGCTCATCGCACGCTCGCTTTCAGCGCGCCAGCCGTGAGCCGCTTCATCTGCTTGGCCGCGCGCTTGACTTCGTTCAGCAACCGGTCATAGGCGAAGTCGTCCTTCGCCACCTCGCGCGGCTTGTACGCGATCAGACCGCGCACCCACTTCTCAATCTCCCCGATCACCCGCTCAAGCTCGGCAATGCGGGCGCGGAGGGCGGCGATCTCAAAAGGACTCGGCACCGCCGCGTAGACCTCTCTCCCGTCGTGTTCGTAGTGAACATGTGCACCACGCGCATCGGGGCACCCGAGGCAAACCGAGAACCGCTTCCTTTCCGCCCCCTTCTCCCCGTCGTCAGGGGCGTGGGCGTCAGGCCTTTTCATAGGTCGCCTCAAAAATGTCGTTCCTGCATGGATAGAATTCACCCATGACGCCCCGGATGATCCAGTCGCCGACGTTGCCGCGCATGGTGCCTTCGAGCGTCGGTATCCAGACGCAACGGAGGACCGGGTCCATCTCAAGCCCGATCGGATGAGCGTCGTTCGGGTGCTCGCCGTCGAACCACTCATCCGTAATTTGCGTCGCGTAGACGGTGACCGGCTTCTTTCGGTATAGGGCGGCACCGCTTCCGAGATCCTTCTTCTCGCTCATCGCACGCTCGCTTTCTTCCAGCAGTCGCAGGGAAGCGCCGTGGGCGCGCCGCTTGCGTCCTCGGCAACGCACAGAACGTCGTGCGGCGCGTCCCCGATCACTCGCGTCAGCCGCTCCTCCGCCTAGCGGGCGCGTTTTGCTTCGGCGATCAGGACGTTGGCGGCGTCAACACAGAAGTCGCAGACGCCCGCACATCCGTGGTCCTCCCACTGTGCGAGTTCGCGCTCCCACTCCTCCTCTCCCATCCGGGGCGTCGTCGGGTCAGGCATTTGCGCTTACCTCCCATCTAGTTTTGTCCACGGTCGGGTGCTTGTCCACGCGGGGCCGTGACGGCACGGACCACGAACGCCCCGTGACTTGCCCAACGCACTTCCAGCCAGTAGCGACGAGCGAGCCGCCGCTCTCGGACGCGAGGATGTAAGTGACGAGCTTCCGGTAGCCCATTGCCCGTGCGGCCCGCCACGCAGCTGCATAGAGGATCGAACAAGCGTTCTTTGTGCCGTCCGTTGCGAGGCGCGTGACTTCCGCCGTGTAGCCGTCGTCTAAGTGGCGGGCAACGGGGCGACCAACCACGCAGACGCCGACGAGTTTCTCGCCGTCCTCTACGCCGATAGAGAACTTGTGCCCGACTGGTACGCCGTGGTGCCTGTGGTGCGTGCGGATGAATTCCGCAGCCACGGCGAACGTGATCGGGCGGAGAGAAAGGCTCAACGGCCCCGCCTATCAACGATCTTGACGACGAGATTGAAGAGGGCCATGAACGCGGCCCCGTAGGCAAAAGAAAGCCAGTCCATCACTTCCCCTCCAACTCCGCGAGCGCGTTGGCAGCGATGGCCACACCGCGCTGCGTTGCGATGTACTCGCCGTCGATGCCGTCGCGGATCTTCATGAGCGCTTCCTTCGCCTTGTCGAGAGCGGCGCGCAGGGCGGCGTCGTGGTGCATGAGTACGTCGTGCGTGGCAATTCCATACCCGCCGCGTCCGCCTTCGTGGATGCGCTCAACGTACTCCGCACGCGAGAGCGGATAGCCATCAAAGACCGTCTCCCCGCCGTCCGCGAGGGGGGCAGGGGCAACGAACTGGTGATCGCTCTCGGGGTAATGGTCGTTGTGGCGGGCACCGCATACTCCGCCCCACGGCGTAGGCCACGCGCACCGCTCATCGGGCGGCGCGGGGGCGTTCTTCTCGCTCATGTCAGCAGACTCCTCCCGGCCCCGGCGGGCACGGTCCTGGCGTCACCGTTGCCGTGGGCGTGGATGTGACGGTCGCGGTGGGCGTGGGCGTGGGCGTTACCGTCGCCGTGGGCGTCACGATGGGCGTCACGTTCGACGGCGGGCACACGCACTGCCCGCAGACGGTGAAGCCGCAGGGCGTCGGCGTCATAGTGGGCGTGTTGGTGGGTGTGTAGATGGGCTCTGGCGTGGGCGTCGCGGTCGGCAGCGTGGGCTCGGTGGGCGAGTCACAGCAGCCGGCCGCGAAAACGAGCAGGCCCGCGAGGGCCAGTTTCCTCATGCATCCTCCTCCCCGCTCCTGCGGTGCGGCACCACGGACGCGAGCGGCTTGACCTCGACGGGCGCGCCCGTGAGGGTGGCCTCGAGGCGCGCGAGCGAGTCCATCGCCTTTGCCCGCTGCTCGGCGGCGACTTCGGTGACGAGCGCCTCCATGCGCGGGTCATCGCCGCGCACGAACGACAGGTACTGGTCCCCGTCGCGCTGCCCCTCGGGCATCCGCGTCAGGGCCGTCTCCGTCTCGAGGAGGACCGGGCACAGGGACGCGGCCTTGAGGAGCGCGGCGCAATCGTCCGCGTTGAACGCGACGAGGACCGCTCCGGGCGGGAGCTTCAGCATCATGCGCATCAGTCGGCCTCTCCCTCTTCGGCGGGCGTGCCGGGCGGGAGGGCCTTCGTCTCGTCCACGAGCTCGACGTCGATGGTGGTGCTGAGGGCCTTGAGCTTCTCGGGCGTCAGCAGGCCGCGGATCTTCCGGCCCTCCTCGTTCATGCGCGCGATCAGGTCGAGGTTGTCCTGGGAGACGTTCGGGACGAGCGTGAGGACCGGGAACACCGACGACTCGCCCGGCTTGTTGCTCTTCACCTTCTCGACGCTGAGATCGAACGGCACGTTCTGGACGAGGCCGCCCGTGAAGGCCACCACGTTGTCGAACGCGCTGCGGATCGCCGGGATGGACGAGGCCGCGCCCTTGGTCGTGAGGCTCCAGATGCCCCACACGGTCGGGATGCCCGGGAGGATGAAGCGCAGGGTCAGCGACGCCTCGGCCTCGCCGTACTGCTCCTGCATCTTCTCGAGCGTGGCCTGCCCCCACTTGTATTCCTTGGAGGAGGCGCTCCACGCGCGCCAGTTGACGCCGTCGCCCTCGGCCATGAGGCGCCCGGCGGTGTCGCGGATGATGTAGGACTCGGAGCAGACGTCGGCGGGGTTGGGCGACCAGAACGCGATCGTCACGCGGTTGGGCCGCTCTCCGAACGTCTTGTGGAACAGCTCGGCGTACTTGCCGTCCGCGCGGAAGTAGTCGATGGACTGGGGGTACTCCGTCCCCTGCGCGTTCTTGACCTTGACGCCGATCTTGAGCTTGCCGAGGAGCGGCAGCTTGCTCTGCGCCGTGAACGGGTTGGTGTGCCGCTGGATGCGGCCCGAGATCTGGATGCTGTTGTCGCTCATGCGACCTCCTTCTGCAAGAAGTCCTCGAGGGAAAGGAACGTGACGTTCTGGTTCGGGTCGGCGGTGAGGGAGACGGTGCCCGCGATGCGCGTGCGCCCGGGCGTCGTCCTCTCCTCGTGATACCAGCGAAGGTACGTCGCGAAGCGGTCGCGCTTCGGGTGGTCGGTGACGTCCGAGAACCTGTACCGCTCCTTGCTGGACTCGTCCCAGTCCTTCGGGCCGTACAGGAACACGCGCTCGAGCGGCCTCTCAGGGTGGAGCTTGTTCCACATCCGCCGGTACTGGTGGCCCTGAATCGCGCTCTCGTCGTAGAACGACTCGCGGTTGCTCTTGTAGTCCACGTAGCCCGTCCAGCGGCCCGCGACGATCCACTTCTTGCTCTTGGCATCCTTGATGTAGCGGTCCAGCTCGCACGGAAGGTCGGCCGTCCCGCCGACGCGGTCCTCGTCGTCGAACATCGGGTACTCGATGGCGATGGGCTTGACGTTGTAGTCGCGCACCCATCCCGCGAACCCGACGAGATCCTGGGCCAGATCCTCGGCCCAGCCGGTCGTGTCGAACGAGAGCTTCTCCTTCTCGAAATGCTCCGCGATGAGCTGCGGGATCGCGTCCACCGCGAACTCGCCCGCGATCAGGGTGCGGGCGAAGAGCATGTGCATCAGCGTCCCGTACGCCGCGCGGCTGTCGCGCAGGTACTCGGCCCGCTTGGTGCCGTGTTCCGCGATCCACTTCATGAGCCACGGCGACATCGGGGCCTGAGACTTGATAACGGTGGTGACGCCCGGCCCGACGATCACCTTCGGGTCGGTCACGTAGTAGAGACGGTCGCCGCTGCGCGACACGCGGTAGATGCGGCGCGTCGCCTCGGTGATCGCGTCCTTGTCGAAGAACTGGGCCAGGACTTCTTCGGTCTGGTTCATGCGCTTTCTCCTGTGGCGAGCCACTCGAGGAGTCCGAGCAACCCCGCGAGCAGCCCAGCCTTGAATCCGATGGGCGGGACGTCCGACGTCTCGCGCGCACGTGCGCCGAGAACCCGGACGTTGTGGCACGCGGCCTCGTACAGCCGCGTCTCGGTTTCGGTCATGACGGCCTTGCGGACCCTCACTTCGTCCTCCACACCCGCACGCCGTTCTCCGCGTGGACGCGGCGGGCGGTGAAGCGCCGGCCCGTCCGCGTCGCGGCGGCGGCGACCTGCGCGTGGGCAGCCTTGACGCGCTCCTGCGTCTTGGCCGCGATCAGGAAGGACTCCCCGACCTTCATCTGCCGCCACGGGTACACGCTGCGCGTCCCGGGCGGCGGGAGCGGGATGCCCTTCTTGGACTGCACTCTCGTCGTCATTCGTTTCCTCCTTACCCGAAGATCGCGGAACCCGCGGCCTTCGCTTCGATGCGTGCTTCGATGAAGTTCTCGTACTGCGCGTCGCGCACCCGGACGAACGGGCGAAGCGTCTGCTTGCCCTGCCACTCGGCCGCGTCGCACATCGCGTGGTACGCCCTCTGCTGCTTGAGCCGAAGGAGAGCGAGCTGCTTGCGCGCGATCTCTTTCTGCCTCAGAATCTTCTTGCTCTCGGTCATGGGAGGCCCTCCTCTCAGCGCCCCGCCTGCTGGTCCCAGGCGGGGCGTTTCTCTTTGTGCTCGGCCCGCATGCGGGCGTAGGGTAGGCGAGGACCGGGGACGCCTCGTCGGCTGTCCCCGGCGTTGCGGGCGGGACGAAGGGGCGGGCCGCGCTCGAGGGCGCGGGGTAGGTACGGCGGGCGGTACTAACTGAGGGTTTCATGGCGGGCCTAGGGAATATGTGGGATAGGCGGATTAGAGTCAATAGAAAGTTTAGTGGCAGGCGCATCAGCAGGGGATTTGAACCCCCGACATCTACCTTGGCAAGGTAGCGCGCCCCTCAGTTGGCGGGGCTTTTCGGGCCTTGCTTCCCCTGTGCTTCCACCTTTGCCCGCAGCTCCGGCTCCTCGTCGGGCCAGAAGTGGCCGGGCGTCGGGGGCATGTGGTAGCCGGGGCACTCGGAGTCGCAGAGGCCGTTCGCCATCGGGAGCGGCGCGCTGCGCCCCACGGGCTTCTTCGTCTTGCCGCAGGCGAGACAGCGCGGCATCGCCCAGCAGCCGATCTCGTGTTCGTCGCTCATCGGCTAGCTGCCTCCTTCACCTGCTTGAGGATCTGGTGGATCGTCCCGGGCGGCAGCTCGCCGTTCCACTCCAGCCCGAGGGGTATCGGACGCGCCCCGTTCGGGTGCGTCCAGACCTCGTGCTTCCCGCGCCGGGCCTTCGACCAGCCGCCGCTGCGCAGGATGCGGACGACGTCCCGGCGCTTGGTGATCCGGCGGGTGCTCAGATGGCCCCCTTCGTCCACAGGATCGCCCCGATCACGAACAGCAGGGCCACGGCGAGGATGTCGGCGTACACGGCCCGCCACAGCGGGGACCACGCGGCGAGTCTCATCCCAGCCTCCGCTTCTCCTCGGCGGCGGCGGCGTACCGCTCGCCCTCGGTCTGCGGGGTGGACGCGCCGTAGAACGCCTCGACGCTGCGGTCGTAGGCGTCCTCGCCGGCCGCGTCGCGGCACTCCTCGGAGCAGAACCCGTCCTTGTACGCCGGGTTCGGCTTGTCGTCGAAGTAGACGCGCGCCGCCGGGCGCTTCTCGCGGTCGGCGTAGCGGTAGATCCGCCGATGCCGCCAGTCGCAGCCCATCCAGTCGCACTCCTTCGGGTCGGCCTCGAGGAAACGCACGAGCAGGTTCTCAAGCTCGCCCTCGGAATACTCGCGCGGGTCGCGGTCGAGCCAGCGCATGAAGAACTCCAGCGTCTCGGCGGCGGTCCAGTCGCCGTCCGACTTCTCGTAGCAGACCGGGCCGAAGGCGACGTCGGTGGTCGAGCAGTAGAAGGCGGCGATCTTCGCCTCGGGGTCGTACATCACGCGGCATCCCATGTCAGACCTCCTCCCGACGCGCGATCTCCTCGCGGTCGGCCTCGCGGCGCTCGTGCTTGGCGTCGCCGTGCGACTGGTTCGGTTCGTTGTTCTGGTCGCCGTACGTGCAGCCGTCGCCGCAGTCGAGGATGCCGTCGGTCTCCTCGGCGTCCGCGCGCTCGCGGGCGTAGACGTCCTGCTCGCAGCGGGTCGAGCAGTAGGTCGAGTCCGTGCGCTGGCCGCAGCCCTCGCACCGCTGGGTGTAGCCGTTACTTTCGGACCAGCCCATCATTTTGACCTCCCGTTAGCGCGCTGCCGCGCAGCGTATTTCTGTTGCGAGACGCTCAGACACCGCCGACACCCGCGCTTGCGTCCCCCGCGCAGGAGTAGGTCGTAGGCGTGGCCGCGCGGACAGGTCGTTCGGCGCGCCTCCTTCGCGGCGACTCCTTCGCCGCGAAGCGTGTTCTCGCGCACCGAGACCGGCTCGAGGTGAAACGGATTCACGCAGAGCCGGTTGCGACACAGGTGGTCAATGGTCATGCCGGATGGAATAGCGCCCCGCGCGTCCTCGAAAGCGAACCTGTGGGCGAGAATGGTGCGTCCGCCAGATTTCAAGTGCCCGTACCCGTTGTGGGTCTGCGACGCAAGCCAAGGCCAGCACTCAGACGCTGGCGCTCGTTGGACTTTCGACCAGAAGCGGTCGCGAGCGGATTCCTTCATCGCGCGCCCCCGTTCCACACCTTGAGGACGAAGTCCGGCACCGGCTCCAGCTCGTACGCCTCGGCCTCGCCGTAGGCGCCGTTGGCGACGACAACGCGGTGGCCGTCGAACACATGCTGGCCGATGGAGAGCTTTCCCCGGTACTCCGGGGCGTAGCCCCTCCACGCAAGCTGGCCGAGGAGTCGCCCCTCCTGAAACGCGAGCGTCGCTGACGCCTGCGCGTGCGGGAGGTTGACGAGGGCGAAGGTCAGGGGTGATCGGTTGGGAGCAATCTGGTCCATAGCTCCTCCTTTCGTACCCCTGAAGGTACGTACCTATCGCCCGCCTGTCAAGCGGATTCGGCCTTCTCCTGAAGAATGAGCAGGCGCTCGGCCTCGCAGACGAGGTAGACGGCCTTGTCGGCGGCCTCCTGCACGGCCTCGTCGATGAGGTTGCGCGTGTCCGTCGCCAGGTCGAGCTTGCCGTACTGGGCCTGCCCGTCCTTGAGGCGGCGCGCGATCCGCATGAGGACGCGCTGGGCGTCGGCCTCGAGGCCGGCGTAGAGGTTCGTCAGCTCGATCATCTGGCGGACGAACGGCGGGACGCCCTCGGGCAGCTCCCCGATCTCCCCGGCCCCGATGGGAATGACGAGATCGGTTTCGGTGGCGGTAGCGGTGGCGGTCGTGTCGGTCTTTTCGCTCATGGGCTGGGATTCTAGCCCAGGTGGCCTACGTAACGTCGGCTCCGTCTCCCCGGGCCGGGTCAGGCTCGTCACAGATGCACGTTTCAATGGGGTGGCCGCAGCCGGGGCAGCAGTCCCCCGCCCACCACACGGCGCGCCTACTGCCACTTCTGAAGGTACCGCGCGGCCCGGGCCACGATCACCAGAGAGTCGCGGAAGTGCCCGAGGCCCTTGTTGCAGCCACCGCACAGCAAGCCACGGACGATTTTCTTCGCGTGGTCGTGGTCAACGTGGGTGCCGTGCCCTGGCCCAAGCGGTTCGTTACAGATCGCGCATTTTCCATGTTGGGCCTCGCGCAACCGGAGCACTTGCCCCACCGTTGCTCCGTATTTTCTCTTGAGACGCCCCCGTAAATCGGCCTCGCGTGCGCGCTCGGGGTGCGCCGCTCTCCAGCGCAGACTCGCGGCGCGATACCGCTCCGGGTGAGCCTCGTAGCGGCGCTTGGCGGCGGCCCGCGCCTGTTCGCGGTGCGCCGCCGTCCACTTTCTTGTGTCGGCCGCGCAGCAGGCCCGACACCAAGAACGGAAGCCGCTCCTGTTTCGCGTGGTCCGATAGAAATTCGCCTCCGACTTTCGAGCGCCGCACTTTGTACAACGGATCATTGCCATTTCCTTCCGTCGTACACTTTACCATTGAACATGAACCGACCGTCGATGACCTTGATGAGGTGCGTGGAGAACCGCGCCTTGCCGTCCACTTCGTAGAACTCTACGTAGGCGAAGGCGTGCTGCCAATCCGGCTCCGGCCCCGCGTAGGTCTGCTCGGAGACGAGCGAGCCGTGGCCGGTGTTGACTGCGCCGTAGATGATCGGCTGGCGGTCCTCGTCGTAGCCCGTGCGGTACGCCTCCCCGGCCCTGTGGTTGTGGCCGAAGAGGGTCGTCTGGTTCACGCGCCGGTTGAGCATGTACTGGGTCGGCGCGACAACGCGATCGGGGACTATCTGGTCCCCGTGGACGCAGTAGAGCGGCGCGCGGTTGATCTTCAGGCGCGTGCCGTACGGATGCACGACGAAATTCTCGGGGTATCTGAGGATACTCTTCCAGCCCAGCGCGCGAAGGCCGTACAGCGACGGGTTCGCGTCGATCAGGGCCTCGTGGCGCTTCTCATGGTTCCCGGGGATCCAGTGCGCCTGCTTCACGATGCCGCACACGGCCTCGACGTAGGGCCGGGCCGAGTCGATCTCCTCTTGGAGCTGCGCGCCGTAGGGGCCGAATAGGCGCTTTGCCTCCTTCGGGACCCTCGAGGCCAGCCAGAAGTCGAGAAGGTCGCCCAGGTTCACCCACAGGTCCGGCTTGACGTCGCGCACAAAGGCGAGCTTGGCCGCGTGGACGGCGGGATCCGCGATCGGGAAGTGGTTGTCGCTGTCCACGAACATGCCGCGCGGGAGGAACGGGATCTGCGCCTGGCTCTCGGGCGGCCGCTCCTTCGGCCGAAGACTTCGCGGGACGAGGAGGCTGTCATCCTCGAGCTCCGGTTCGGCCGGCGGCGGGATCTCGGCGGGCCGCTGCCACGGGTCGCCCCCGGCGGTCGGGGTCGGAGCCGGTATGACCGCCGTTATACCCGGAGACGCGACCGGCTCCGGGTAAACGGGCCTCGGGACGAGCTGGGGCCGCGGCTTGCCCGTCTCCGCGTAGTACTTGCGGGCACGCATCTCGTAGCCGCAGGCCGTGCTGCACGTCGTCCGGCTGTTGACCGTGACGGGGTTCTTCTGGCAGACCGGGCAGATTCGGGTCACGGCCTACGCCCTGACGCTCACCGGGACGTCGAGGCTGGATATCAGCACTTCGCTGTCGTTCAGGTTCGCCCGGAACTCGACGACGCTGTTGACGCCGTCCGTTCCGCCCGAGAGCGTGGAGGAGACGACTGTTCCAAGGAACGTCGCCGTCCCCACGGTGACGTCCCCGGTCGTTCTCGAGGCCGCGCAGGACGAGATCGTGGTGCCGGCTGGCATCCGCGGCCCGAAGTCCATGCCGACGACGACGACTTCCGTTGGGTGCTTCTGAAATTGCGCCATCTGTTCACCTCATGCGGTAAAGACCGCCGGTCGCGGGGGGACCGAGAAGAGCGCGCTCTTGACGGAGCCGAAGCTCGTGGAGCGCGGTGGGATGACCGGCGCGCGGAACGGTGTCGCCGCGAAGGAGTACGACCGTGGGGTGGCGGCGAACCCGAATTTCGGGTGGAGCGTCAGAACGAGCTGGCCCAGCGTCACGGACAGCGTCCCGGTGATGATGCCGCCAGAGACGGTGCCCGTTGCCGAGATCTGGAGTGCCGCGAGGGTGGGGGTGGCCGTTCCCGTTACGAGGATGGCTCCTGAGCCGGCATCCGTCAGGGCCCCGAGGGTTGGGGCGGAAGTCCCCGAAACAAGGGCGCCAGCGGTCGCCGAGCCCGTAAGGGGTGCCAGCGTGGGGGTGGCGGTCCCCGAGACGAGGACCCCGGCAGAGCTCGTGTCCGTAAGGGCGGCAAGGGTGGGGGTGGCGGCCCCCGAGACGAGGACCGCGCCCGTTCCGACCGTGGTAGCGGGGAAGTCGGGCCCTACGACGGCCGCGAGCGTCTGCGACAGCGTCCCGGTGATACCCCCGCCGGCCGCCGGGATCTCGAGGATCGGGGCCATCGCCAGCGAGGCCGCGAGGAGAATCCCGCCGACCGTGCCGACGTTCCCGCGCGACTCCTGCGAAACCGTCCTCGTCCCGGCCGGCGTCGCCGCGTCCGACACCGTGCCGACGTTCCCGCGCGAGAGCTTCTGCTCGTCGCGTGGGTCGCCAGCGGTGAGGTTCTGGTCGCTGAGGGCCATCAGGCGTTCAGGGTGAGTACCGCGCTGACCTTGATCGAGTCGGCGAGCGACAGGGGCGTGAAGCGGATATACGTCGTGTCGTTGGCCTTGTCCGTGGTGTTGTAGCTGCCGTAGGTCGAGCCGTCGTTCGTGGACTTTTCCCACGTACCGGTCGGGCTGGCCGAGTTGTCGTCCACCAGAAGCGAACCGGTGACGGCATCGTAGAGTCGGATGCGAAGCGTCGGGACCGTCCCGCCGAACGCCGTCGAGAAGCGCCACGCGAACTGCTTGCTGGCCGCGCTCGATTGTGTCGCCGAGAACTGGTAGTGCGAGTCCGTGTTCGTGTCGTCGTAAGCGACGCCGACGTTACAGATGCGCGTTGCGATATGCGTGCTGCCGAACGTGCGGAACTCGAGCTTGAACTGGACGTAGGCCGCACCGGCCGCGCCCGCCATGTCGCCGGTCGCATTCAGCAGCGTCCACGACCCGGAGTTGTCCGAGATGCCGGACGTCCGGTAGGAGACGCGCCACGCCTCGGTCGAAAGACCGAGGTTCTTGCCGGTCGCGCCGCCCACGGCCGAGACGTCGTTCACCCACGCGCGCCGGAACCGATCGGCCTGATCGCACGCGATGCGCGGGGAAAGAACGTAGGAAGTCGTCGTCGCGCTGTACTCCCAGTCCGCGGACAACGGGATCGCGTAGACGCGATTGAGGATCGCCGTCGCGCCGATCGTGGCGATGTACAGAACGCCGCCTTCGGACCACAGCGAATACGCCGCGCCCGTCATGGACGGCGTCGGCGCGAGCCCGGAGTCTGCCGTGCCCTGGTCGATCTGCCGGTTGTCGAGTCCGAAGACGCGGTCGAACTGAGAACCAGCGGTGTTGTACGCCGTGACGTAAGACCGGAACGGCGTCGTCGTCGCGTTGACGGCGATGATGAGCTTGTCGATCGCGCTCGCGTACTCGATCGAGTTCATCAGCGACGACGCGCCGAACGTGGCCGTACCGCCCGGCGGCACTTCCGTCATCACATCGCCGCCCGAGATGAACGTCGTATCGCCAGTCGTGACGGTCGAAAGCGCCTTCGTCCGGTACACGCGCGTCGTCGTCGTGAAGTAATAGCACTCGCTGCCCGAGCCCGGCCCGTGGCCGAGCGTCGCGCAGCGCCCGTTGTTCGCCTGCGAGGCCGTGCCGGTCAGCGTCGCCGAAACAGCCGTCGCGTACCGAAACGCCGACGTGTCGGCCCCCGACGTCAGCGTGAGGGCTGCGCGGATGTTGTACTTGAAGAGCTGCTGCGTTGTCGTGCCGTTCCCGACCCAAACCATCTTCGACGCGAGCGTGCCCGACGATTCGATGCCGCACCCGTTCGCCGTCGTGTTCGTCTCGGTCGCAGCATCCTTGAGCCAGTACGTCGCGCGGATGTTGTCCACCGTCGTCGCCGCGGCGATCGTCGTGCCGGCCGCCGAGAACGCCTCGACGCGCAGCCCCTTGGCGATGAAGAGCCCGCCGTTCGTCGCGGTCGCGGCGGTCGAGACGACAACGGCCCGCAGATCTTCGATGACGTAGGCGGTCCCCGCCGAGATCGTGCCTGCGGAGCTCGTGAGAGTGATCGAGGTGTCCGAGCCGATGGCCGAGATTTCGTACCAGGTGGAAATCTGCGTCGGATCGGTCGAGCCGAACCCGATGCGATTCCCGACACACGCGCGGTCGGTCTGCCACGTTGTGCTCGTCCCGGTGACAGCGGTGCCCGACACGGCGACCGGTCCCGCCGTGTGTTTGTCGTAGGTCATCCGCAGGCCGCGGACGGTATGGTTCGTGCCGGACGGAGGCGTGATCGTGATGAAGCCGACGAGGCTGAGAACGCCGGTCGTCCGGTTGAACGTCGCGTAGCCGATTTTCCTCGTCGCCGCAGCCGTCGAGACGTCGGCGAGGAAGATCCAGTCGATCGTGTTCGACCACTGAATCGCCCACGGGTACGCGACGCTCATCGAGGTCGAGAACTCGAACGGGCGCACGACGGCCGGCGAGAACGGCCCCGCCCACGCGGACTCTCCCGAGCCCGCCTGCTGAATCATCAGCGGCCCGAGCCCGAGCTTGTCTTGGTCGTAGGTGTCGATCCCGATGCGGTAGCTCGAGAGCGAACCGAAGACGGACTCTGCCGCGCGCCGCATCTCAGGCGTTCCCGTCGGTGAGGGTGAAGGTCACGATTGTGACGGTCTGCCCGTTGGCGATACTCGTGTTGTCCAGCGAGAGGTCCCCGCTGCCCAACCCAACCGTGCCCTGAAGGTGGCAGGTGGTCCCCGCGTTGTCCTTGATTCGGAAGGACTGTGCCGTTCCGGCCGCCGAGGCCGTCGCGCTCCACGAGCCGAGGAGCGTCTTCTGCCCGCCGCTCGCGGCGTTCATCCAGTCGGACGGTAGCGTCATCGTGACGAGCAGCCCGGTCGGGTCCGCCGCCGCGCAATTCGCCGTGACCGCACCCGAGAAGATGTACAGCTTCGCGGACACGCCGACCGTGGACTCGATCTGGTCCAGCCGGTTGTTCCGCACCGTGGTTGAGAGTTGAAGTGCCATCCCAGCCTCCTCGACGCGCTACGGCGCCATTTTCCTATAAGTCGCGGTGTAGGGGACCTGCGGCGCGATTGTCCACATCCGTTCCCGGCCCTTCTCGTACCACTCGACGGCGCTCTGGACGACGGCCCGGTCCTCTTCGGAGAGGGAGCTGACGAACGCGCCGCGCTGCCCCAGCGGCAGGCCCCCGAGGGGGTGTTCGCGCACGAACGCCTCGTTCATCTTCTGCGGCGTGCCGCCCAGCTCGTAGTACTCGGCCAGCCACTTCCCGGCCGCGTCGTCGTCGCCCCACTCGCAGGCCCGCTTGAAGTAGTAGAGCGCGTCGGCCCGGTCCTTGGCCTCCCCCGTGGGGCCTCCCGTCGAGGGGGTCTTGCCCTGGGCCTCGAGGAACTTCCCGGCGAGGTTGCGCGAGTACCAGTACGCCGCCTCGCCCGGGTCGGTGCGCGCGACGAGGAGCATGTCGAGGAGCGGCCCGGCCCACGGGATCCCCATGTCCGGCGAGGGCCGCCGGGGTCTGCCCGTGACCTTGCGGTACAGCGCGCCCACCGGCCAAACGACGTCGCCCGCGTACTCGGCCAGGTCGCGGATCTTCTTCGGGGAAAGGTCGGTCGTCCCCTCCTTGAAGAGGGACGGGTAGGACTTGTACCCGAAGCCGAGCTCGAAAAGCGTCTTGGAGAACGGCTCCCAGCCGCCGACGATCTTGTCGATCGGGGAGGTGAGGGCGTCGTTGAGCTTGTTGCGCCACGTGCTCTTGCCCGAGGCGATGTCCATGACGTCCGAGACGACGTTCCCGGCCCCGAAGATCTCCAGCGCGTCCGAGAGAGCGCCCTGGAGCCGGATCGACCGGATGGACCCGTCGCTGTTGCGGCCAAGGATGAGGTGCAGCGTCTTGCGATTGCCCGCGAGGAGCTTCTCCTCTTCAGGGAAGACGAGGTGGTTCCACGCCTGAATCGCGCCGTACAGGAGCGGGGCGAAGAGGGCCAGCTTCGCGTAGTTGACCGCGATCTTCTTCGCGGCCACCCCGGCGACGCGGCCTGCGGCCCCGCCGCGCCCGCCGCGCCCGCCGCGCTCGTCGTCCCCGCCACCGCCGCCGCGCCGGCCGCCCCGGTCCTCGTACGCCGCGTTCTGGAGGAGGCGCACGTAGCGGGGGGCGTTAATCTCCATCCACGAGTAGAACGGGATCAGGTGTCGCCGGATGTACTGGCCCGACACCGAGATATTCCCGTAGTCGCCCACCAGCTCGCGGGCGATCTTCGCGGCCCGCTCCCCCGTGTCCTTGATCGCATCGACTTCGTGCCGCCGCGACGCGCCGTACAGCTTCGCCCCGGCCTTCAGCTCCTTTTCGAGGTAGCGGAAGACCGCGAGGCGCAGCGTGTTCTCGCGCCACGTGGAGAACTTCTTCGTGCCGGACCAGTACGTCTCGAGGGTCTTCTGGACGACGTTCGGGTCGTCGGAGGTGAGGCCCTTGAACGCCCCGGCCTCGTTGATGTCGGGGATCTCTTGGAACGACTGGCCCGAGGAAACCACGCCCAGCTTCGTCGCCCGCTGGATCTCCTCGACGAGGGCCGTGTCCGACTTGTCTTCCTTGACCGTGTACTTCCACAGGTCGCGGGCCGCCTGCGCCCAGCCGCGCAGCGCGCCCGGGAAGGCGGCGATGACGACATCGACGTCGCCGGACTCGTTGTTGAGGGTGTAGCGCAGGGCGCGCACCGGGTTGAGGAGAACCCACTGCTTCCAGCCCTGCTGGAGCGTGACCCACGTGGACTCGAAACCCTTCTCGCGCCCGCCGCCCTTCCAGTTGTCCAGCGTGTGCGCGAGGCCCTCGGGGATCACCCACTCCTGCTTCGGGCCTGCCTTGACGAGCGCCTCGCTGGCCTTCCCCAGCAGCGCCTCGACGGCCTCCTTGTCCACGGCCTCGGACTCGTCGCTGCGGATCTCCTCGAGGAACCGCTCCAGCGCCCGCTCGGGGAGCGTCTGCGCCCGGTAGAAGATGCTGCCCTTCTCGGGCTGCCACACCACCGCCCGGCTCTTCGGGGCCAGCGGGTGCGTGTCGGGGATCAGGTCGCGCCAGGTCTTGAAGTCCTTCCCCAGCTCTTCCTTGATGAACTTCTTCTTGTCCGCGACGGCCTTGAGGATGTACGCGGCCTCTTTCGAGCCGCCCTTCCCCGCCGACACGAGGTAGTTGAGCAGCGGGAAGAACAGCTCGCTCTCGCTGTCGCCCCGGAACTCCTCCCACTCCGACGAGGCGCGCAGCTCGTCCACGGCCTCCTGAAGCCAGTCCGGGGCGTGGTCAAGCTCGCCCTCCTCGGCCCGCTTGCCGAGATCGTGGATGCTCCAGCCCATCCGGTCGGTGAACGGCTTGAGCGGGTCGATCTCCTCCAGCTCGGCGTTGATCGCCGCAATCCTCTTCTTCTCGTCGGACTCCAGCACGAGGCCGGCGCTCGTGTAGATCTCAGCCTTCTCGGCCTTGAGCGCCTGCACGCGCTGGTAGTTCTCGATCCCGCCGTAGATGGCGAGGGTGTTCTGCCACTTCGCGTTGCGCTCCAGCGCGGGCTTGATGTCGTTGGCCTCGCGCAGCCGGTCGAGCGCCTCCTGCATGGCGATCTGGCTGTGCGCCTGCGCCATCCACTCGAACTCGGCCTCCTGATACCGCATGTTGAAGTCGCCGCCGCCCGTGCGGGCCTTCTGGAAGCCCTTCCTGTGGACCCGGACGTCCTGCGAACCCGTGCCGACGTACGCGGCCTGCTTCTGGTTGAAGACGGCCATGACTTGCCGGTGGTAGTAGCGGTCGTCCTCGAGGACGTCCTCGGGCAGCAGCTCCATGTCCACGAGCTTCTGCGTCAGCTCCGAGGCGTACTTCTCGCGCTTGGCGAGGGCGCCGGCCACGGCCTCGTCCTCCTTCGCCATCGCTTCGTACTTACGTAGGTCGTACGTGACCGCGGCCTTGTCCTCGTACCCGAACGGCAGCTCGTCCTTGTCCTCGTACAACCCCTCGTCGATCGAGCGGTGCAGGTCCCGCAGCGCGAGGATCCTCGTGAAGAGGCGCATCGCGGGCTTGTCCAGCCCGTCGGCGATGTAGGAGATCGTGTCGAGCGCGACGGACTTCGCGTAGTCGGGCGACGCCTCGAGCTGGCGCAGGATGTCCGTGTCGGCCGCGATCGTCTTGGACTCCTTCGTGTCCAGCTCGATGAAGTGCCGGGTGAAGCTGTGCTCCAGATCCACGAACGACTGCTTGACGCGGGCGAGGATCGACGGGGCGACGATGCCCTCGGCGGCCCGCAGCCGGGCCTCCACCTTCGGGTCGTGGCTGTCCAGCGGGGACGGGAGCTGCGACGTCTTGGACGCCTTCGGGGCGCGGCTGGCGAAGATGGCCGAGAACACGCCCGCCGCCGGGTCGGTCGCCGCGAGCCGGATCTCGTCCTCGGGGCCGCGCGGCTTCAGGGCGCGGGCCGCGCCGGGTGCGAAGCGCGAGGCGTAGTCGAGGGCCGACTTCTTCTTGCCGTAGGAGCTGTCCTCTTCCTTGATGAGGCTGGCGCTGCGCCGCGAGAACGTGCCCCGGTTCCCCGTCGCGCTCTTGATCTGGTTGGGCGAGAAGACGATGTAGTGGACCGTGTCGCCCGTGACGCCGTGCATGGCCTTGCCGTACTTGGAGGCCGGGCTTCTCGTCCCGAACTTGATGTCTACCGTGTGATCGACGATGCCGTCGTAGCCCATCTTCTCGACGACGCGCCGGACGGCCTCGCCGCTGATGAGGTTGCCGTTCTCGTCCCCGGCGTAGACGAAAGCGTCCTTCACGATCGCAAGGAGCTTCGACGCCTTGTTGCCCGCGTAGTCGTAGAGCTTCTGGAGGTTGCGGTCGTACTCGTCGCGGCCTACGTCGCCGCCGTCCGCCTCGATCCCGTTGCGGACGACGCGCATCGCCTCGAACAGGTCGGTCAGCTCGCCCTTGTCGCTGTCGTTTTCCTCGTCGTACTCGTAGCCCCAGTAGGGTTCGCCGGGGCCGCCCAGTACGAGCGGCTTTTCGATACGAAGGTAGACCGGGAGGACCGCGCCGCCGTGCCGGACCCCAAGCTGCTCGCGCGCTTTGTCGCGGGCGAGGTTCATCAGGGCCTCGGTGTCGCCCTCTTCCCCGGCGTCGAGCATTTCGCCTTGGATCCGCTCGGCCAGATGCTCGACCTTGTTCTCGAGATCCGCGCCCTTGTCGCTGCCGTAGTTGACGCTCGCGTCGTCGGGGTTCGATGTGAAGTAGAAGCCCGCGCCGAGATCGCTCTCGACGCTAGCCTTCTTCTGGCTGAAGATGTCGAACTCGCTGACCGTGCCGTGGTAGACGCGCTTGAGCGAGCCGTCCTTGTTGCGGACGACCGTCTTACCGGCCCACTTCTGGAGGTTCTTTTCCCGGTCGGGGGAGCCGTAGCTCGACCCCTCTTCCGCTACTTCGTCGGGCGGGAGAACGCTTTTCGACCGAAGGCGATCAGCTCTTTCTTGTCTCGCCGTAGCGACTGTCGTTCGGAGGGACTCAGGGGATTTGAACCCAAGGAAGTAATCGACCTCGGGCCGCGTGAGGGCGGCGGGGTCGAGGCCGAGGGTGGCCCGGAGGGCGTCGCCGAGTCTGGTTTCGAGGGCATCTACACGCCTCCTCTCGGGGGCGAGTGTAGGCGTTCGGCTGGCATCTGCCAAGACGAAAGTTCCCGCCACTTCCCCGCCGTTCTTCTGGATGTGGTTCGCCAGCTCGGCCAGCGTGTTGCCGAACGTCGTGACGTCGTCCACGATGACGTAGCGGGCGCCCTTCTGGACCGGCCCCTCGAACGTCGGGCGGGCGACGAACCGCTGCTTCGCGTTCGCGCCCGTGTGGTGGACGCGGTTCGCCTGGATGATCTCCTCGTCCAAGCCCCCGCCAGTCTCGACGGCGAGCTTCGTTGCGACGAGGCCCGGGATCGCGTTGCGGCCCGCGGCCTCCTCGGCGTGCGGGAAGACGTACGTGACGTCCTTGCCGAACGCCTTGGCCCGCGCGACGGCCTCGGGCGTGACGAGCCGGTTGACGAGCCTGACGGCGGCCTCGCGGTCGCCGGCCTTGGCCTCCTTGTAGTCCGGGTCGCCCTGGAGGGCCTGCGTGTTGCGCGCGAGCGCAACGTGCGGGGCGTCTGCCGGGATGCCCTTCTCACGCATCGGCGGGACGCCGTAGTCGGTGTCCCCCTCGTGCAGGATGCTCTTGTTCGCGGGGTCGAACGTCCCCTTGTTGCCCGTCGCGCTCTTGATCTGCCACGGGTGGAACGCGATGTAGGAGTCGGCCTCCTCGTCGAACGCCTCGTTCTCGTTGACGTAGACGATGCCGTCGTACCCCATGTCCTCGAGGAGCTGCTTGACCTGCCCCGGGAAGTCCTCGATCACGCCGACGTCGCCAGCCTCGAACTTCTCCTCCGTTTCCACGGCGAGCTTCCTGAGCTCCCCCTCGACGCCCTTCGCGCCCGGCGGAATGGTCACGATGTAGGAACGCGGGCGAACCCAGCCGCCGAGATCCGGCAGCCGCAGCGGGTTCTTGATCGAGAGGTAGACCGGGTAGATGCGCTTGAGGCTGCTCGCGCGAACGGCCTGCATCGCCTTCGTCGTGCCGGGCATGTACGTCGGCGCGCCGGGCTTAATCAGGTCGCGAGTCCCGATGATGTCGTTCGCCTGCCCGGGCGTCCCGAAGTGCGCCCCGAGATCGACCTTGTAGCCCTGCGTCCAGAAGGCGTCGAAGTCGTGCTCGCTGTGCGTCCCGTGGTAGACGACCTTCGGGCTGCCGTCCTCGTTGACGACCTTGGACCCCTCGAACCAGCGGTCGAACGCCTGCTCGCGGGGGCTGCGCCCATCGGCCTCGTAGGGATCGTTCTCGCCGTAGTAGGCGGGGGCCTCGGCCAGCCGGACGGGCTTGACCGGACCCATGAAACCCTGCGACGGCCCCGGATCGCCGTGGCCGCGTGGGAACTGGTTGAAGTACGAGAGCCTCGGATCGCTGCCCAGGAGGAAGTCCGAGAGCGTCACACCGCCCTCGGCGTCCACCAAGTAGAGATCCTGCATCGTGCTGGCAAGCTCAATGGCCTCGGGCACCGTCAGCCCCTTGCCGCTGGAGTAGGCCATCACGTTCTGCGCGCCGTGGAAACCCTGCTCGTAGCGGATCCGGCGCGTCATCCAGGCGTAGTCGATCGCCTTCTCGTACGGGACCGTCGCGAGCGCGCGAATCCGGTTCCGGCCGCCGAGATCGTCCCCGATGCGGTTCGCGAAGACGAGCAGCACCGAACGCTCCTGCGTGTGCATCGAGATCCCCAGCTTCGCGAGATCCTCGGACCCGTTGCAGATGATGCCAAGGTGCTTGGCGGCCTCCGACTCGTCCGGGTCTTCCCACAGCTTCGGGCGCAGCGCCTTGGCCTTCTCGTCGAGTTGCTGGACGCTGTACGAACCGTCCGCCTTGATGATCGAGTACGTGTTGTGGTCGATGACAACGTGCCCGATGAAACCGGGAACCCGGTCGGCCCACGCGACCGTCACGCGGCGGTCGCCGCCGGAGGGCGTCGCGTCGCCGCCGGGGTGGTTGTGGATCAGCGCCCACTTCGTCGCCCCGTACCGCTTCATTTCCGCGGCCACCATGTCCGGCGTCATGTCGATGTGGTTCGTCATCACGCCGGCCGGAAGGTGGCAGGACACCGGGATCTCCTGCACGAGGACGTTGTCGTCGTCGAGGAGCGCGATCCGCAGCGTCTCGTACGCGGGGTTCGCGGCGATCTGCGCGACGACCCCAAGGGCCTTCGCGTCGGGAACGTCGTAGCCGACGAGCGAAACGAACTCGCCGCGCCGGAACGTCTTGGCGATCTTGCTGGCGGTGACTACGAGCGGATCGTTGTCAGGGTCCACCCCACCCGGTACAGACGCGCGAAGATCCGCAAGAAGTTTTTCCACCGTCGCCGTGCCGCGTTCTTGTGCTTCTCGATTGCGGGCTGCGAGCTGTCCGAGGGTAAAGCGGGAAGACTTGCGCGAAAGGCCCAGGCCATCGCGATCCGCTCCTTCGGCGGAAGCAGCCGGAAGAACGCCTTCGTCTGCTCGTCCATCAGCGGCGCGCGTCCCCTCTTCACCGGCGGGTTTCCGTAGGGAACCAGTGTCTCCGTCATCGAACAGCCCCTTCTGGCGCGGATCATACTTCGTCGGCTTCTCGAACAGCGGCTGCCCGGCCAGCACGGACTCGCGCATGGCGGGGGTGATGTGAATTTGCCACCATTTGTCAGACTCGACATCACCCCGGCGTTGCGCTACGATACCCTTATGCCACTCCTCAAACGCTGCGGGCAGGCCCACCCACTCCAGCTCTTCCTTCTTGACGCCCGGCGTCTTCGTCAGCCGCGCGTAGAGATCCGCCGCCGGGATGGACTTGAACGGAATCGCGTCCACGGCGCGTGAGAGCGCCGAGAAGAAGGTCGGCTGCGCGACGGCGGGCTGGCCGTACGCGGCGGGCTCCTCCCTTAGTTGATCGTCGGGAGGGGGAGTCTTGCCCTTGTCGGGGGCGGTGCCGCCTTCGCCAGCTCCTTCAAGCGTTGCAGTCCCCGCTCCCTCTGCTTCCGCTCCGACAGGCTCGGCGTCTTCGTCCTCGAGGAGTCCTTTTCCGCGCTGCTGTTCTTCATAGTTTTCCTTCGCGATCTTCCACGCCTCGCTGATCTTCGGGACGGGGACTTTCTCGATCTCCCCCTCGCCGAAGAGGCCGCCCTGATCCCTCGAGATCTTGAGCTGCTGGGCGACTTTCGCCAGCTCGCGGAAGATCCCGATGAGGAGTTTAGACGCCTTGGCCGGAGTCCGGGCGTACTGGTCGAGGATGTTGATGATGTCGAGCCCCTCGGGGGAGAGGCGGTCGGTGGCCTTGATGAGCTCCGGCGCCTGCAGCTTCTTGCCGCTCCCGGTCTTGCCCGTGGGCCGGAGCGTCTGCTCGAGGGTCTTGCCGCTCGCCTGCATGTCCACGATGAACTCGGCGGCGTCCACGAGGGGCGGCGTGACGTCGAACGCCTCGAGCTCCCCGTGCTGCTGCTGCATGTTGACGGTGGCGAAGTCCGGGGCCACTGCGAGCACGGCCTTGCGCAGGGGATTCCCCGCGCCGGCGTCGCTCGTGAGGAACCGATCCACCACCTTGCTGTCCCCGTAGGCCGCCGCGACGAGCGCGGCCTGGACACGCAGCGCGCCCTCGTTCGTGAGGGAGCCTTTGTCGAAGAGTCCGGCGCGCTCGTTCGCCGGGACGAACGCCTTGGCGAACGCCTGCGCGAACGGGAGGTAGGCCGACGAGCGGATGTCGCCGTTGCCGTCCTCGGGGATGAGGGCGAGAACGCGCGTCGTCTCGTCCACCGATCCCGGCGACATCATCACCGCCGCGTCCGAGCGGCCTTGCTCCGTGATCGACATGCGCAGCCCGACGCCGACGTTCGTGTCGCGGGCGAGGCGCGTCTGGTCGGTCTTGTTGATGTACTCGGCCTTTGCGAGCCGCACGAGGACGGACTCCGGGTCCTTCATTCCCTCGGCGATCGCCTCCTCGGACATCCCCGTGCGCCGCGCTTCGGCGGCGATCCCGGCGCGGTACTTCGCGGCGTTCCCTTCCTTGAAAGCGGCCTGCAGCCCGGCGGTGCGCCCGTTCGTCAGGGCGCGCCCGTCCGGTCGGATGATCGGCGCGCCGTCCGTCGCGGACGGGGCGTACGCGAGCCGTCTCGGGTCCGGGTTGGACTTGATGCTCGACATCTGCGCGACCGAATCCTCGGACGCCCTGTCGCGGTTCTGGATCGTCTCGCCCGCGCGAGCGTAACCGGGGTTCGGGTTGCCGGCCGAGTCGTGCGAGGGGATCAGCTTGTGGACGTTCACGAACGCCCACGTGTACGGGATCTCTTCGCCCTCGGCGGTGATGGCGACGTCGTCCGGGCCGGTGACGACCTTGCCGAGATCGCCCGTCTCCACCTTCGGCGCCTCGACCGGCTTGTGGATCGGCGCCGGCGCGGGGGCCGCGCCGATCGTGTCGTTCGCGAGCTCCTTCCAGAACTCGGCCTTCGAGCGCCCCTCTTTGGCCTCGAAGTCCTGCGCGGCCCGGTCGAGGCCCACCAGCTCCTCTTCCCAGCCGGAGCCGACCGTGACCTTCAGGTGGTTCGCGACGGCCTGCCGGTTCATGTCCACGGCTGGCGCGGCCTTGGCCTTCTTCGGCTTCTTGGCGGGGGCCGGAGGTGCGTTGATCGCCTGGGAGCGCATCTGCTCGGACGGTGACTGCCCCTCGCTGTACCCGACGACGTCACCCTCGGGAACCCTCTCGAGCTCTGCCTGTGTTCTGCCGAACTCGTTTTTTGAGAGTGTGACTTTGTAGAGGTTGCCGTCGTCGAGCTTGAAAACGAGCTTGTTGTCGCTCGTCGTCCCCACGCCCTCGTCCATGCGCTGCCCCTCGGGAACGTGAGAGCGCAGCGCGTCGTTGAAGCGGCGAATGTCCGTGGGTGTCTCGAACGGACGCTTGCCGACGATCGGCGGGGCGGGCGCGGCCTCCGTCTGCGGCTTTGCGGCCTCCGGCCTGCGCATCTTCTCCGGCCCGACGATCGAGGCCATCCCCTGCCGGTCAACGACACGGAACTTCCCGTTGTCGAGAACGGAGCCGATGACGCCTTCCTTCTCCTTGCCGCTGAGGGGGATGTAGAGGACCGTCTCGCCCTGCTCGAACGGGCGCGGGTGCTGCGGTCCCGGCGGGAGCGGGATCTTCTCCTGCTCCTTGACCCGTTCCTGCCGCCCGGCGACGACCTGCTTGCGCGTCGTCTCGGTGACGACGCCGCCGATCTTCTCGGCCATCGCCGTCGCGCGCTTGAGCGTGGCCTGCCGCGTCTTGTCGTCGATCTCGGCGGACCAGACCTCGTTGCCGTCTTGGTCGATGACGGAGACGGCCTTCGGGTTCTCGCCCTTCGGGCGGCCGGCGGGCATCTCGAGGAGCTTGCCGAGGCCCTCGACGGACTGGGCCATTTCCTTGACCCGGTCCATCGTGAGGCCGGCGTCCGTGCGGAACCAGATCTCCCCAGCAGGCGTCATCACCCGCTCGATCCCGAACGGCGGGAACGCGCTGTCCGGGCCGGGGCCTGCCTTGTGGAAGAGGATCGCCTGCCGCGCGCCCGCGAGGAGCGCCTGCTCCTGCGCCCGCATGTCCAGCGGGGCCTCCCCCTGCACCTTCTCCTGGCCGGGGCCTACGGGCGGCCCGCCAGCCCCTACTTCTGCGCCTTCTGGCGCGGCGGAAGTTGCCCCGGCGCCAGCACCCCAGCTCGCCGCAAGCGGCCCACTGCTGCCAGATACCGAAGCTGTAGGGCGTCCAGCTCCTTCGGCGGCTGGGGCTGCGGCTGGGGTGACGGTTTCGGCGTTTGCATTTTCCAGCTCCTTCAGGATCGAGTCTAGGATCGGGTTTCCGCTCGGCGGCTTCTCCTCCGTGAGGGTCTGTACGAGTTTCTCTCCCTGCCGCGCGAGCCCGCCCTCGCCGCCGGCCTCCGCTGCGGGTGCGCCGCCGCTGCGCGCTTCGGCGGCATCGGCCCCGCGTTCGAGCGCGGCAACTTCCGCCGGTCGGACGCCCGAAGTTGCCGCGTCAAGGTCGGCCCGCGTGAGGTGTCCTTCGGCTGCGGCGGCCTCAACGTGCTTCGCCGCCGTCGCCGCGACCGCGTCGTCGAGGACGCCCTTGGCGACCGTGTAGTCCTGCGGTGCGAGCTGGCGCAGCTCTGCCGCGAGGCCCGGGCCTCCCGGGCGAGCCGGGGTGCCGCCCCCGGGTGCGGGCCGCGCCGTGGCCTCTGTCGCTGCCGCCGCCCGCGCCGGACCCCTCGCGCCCCGCGCGAGGAAGCCACCGCCACCGACACCGAGGGCGTCCTGAACGAGGTTCGCCCCGGCATCCGTGACCTTCTCAAGGTCGCCGGTCATCACGCCTTCGACGAGATCAGGGAAGTCGCGCGAGGCGGCGTCCCATCCAGATTTCACGGCGATCGCCCCGCCGACGAAAGGAGCCGCCGGGGTCAGCGCGAGTCCAGCCGCCGCGGCCCCGATCGGGTTCGTGGCTGCCGTAGCCAGCCCGCGCGCCACCTTCCCGGCGAGGGGAGCCACAACCTTCCCAGTGAGGGGGAACTGAGAGGCCGTGAATGACTCAGCGGCGGCCGGTACGCCCTTCTCGACGATGTCGGCGGCGGTAGCCGCCCCGGACGTCCACGGGGTCGCCTGCATGGCAGCGCGCAAGCCTGGGGCCTGTTCCTCTGGCGGAACCCCGAACGGCGAGAGCACGGCGGCCTTCGCCGCCTGCCATGCGCTCGGCGGGGCGGGCGCGGCCTGTCCGGCACTCGCCGCCCTCTCGGCCCGGATCTGGTCGGCCCGCTTGATCGGACGGGCGTCGTTCGGGTCCGCCCCGCCGAAGACCGGGAACCCGGCGGGGTACGGGGCCGCGGTCGTCTTCGGCTCGTAGCCCGGCGGCTTGCCGAGATACTCGCTCTTCGGGGCCTCGTCCCCGGCGGCGGCATCCGCCGGAAGCTCGTAGTCGTACTTCGCGTCGGACGCCTTGACGACGTTCTGCCTCGGCGTCTCTTCCTCTGTCGGGATCTCGTAGTCGTAGCGAGAGTCCGAGGCTTTCTCGGTCATCTACTTCCCTTTTCCGGTTCCCGTGAACGGCTGCCACTTTCCGTTGAGGTAGATCTCCTTCTGCTTCGTCTTGCGGTCGGTGCGGATCGTCCCCCTGGGCGGGTTCTTGACGTCGGGGATCGCCTTGGCCTTGGACCCGGCCTCGCGCTTCGTGATCTCGCCCGTCAGCGGGTCTTCCACGAGGCCGCGCGTGTTCAGCTCGCGCTTGATGTCGTCCTCGGTGCTCTGCATCTGCCTCGGGTCCATCGTCGCCTCGGCCCGCTTGCGCTGCCGTGCGACGTTGTCCGCGACCTTCCCCAGCTCCTGCGGCGTCCAGTCCTTCTGGCCGCCCTTGCTGCTGCCCTTCTCTGGCGTCTTCTTGCCCGCGCCGGAGAACCGCGTCTCCCTCGTCTCGCCCGTGTCGTTGTTGCGCTCCCCGACCGTGACCGTGCCGTCGTCGTTGACCTTGTCGAAGAGCTTCGTGAACTCGGAGCCCCTGCGCGGCGCGGGGGCCTTCTTGTCCCACAGCTCCGAGGGAATCTTCGGATCGTCCGTCGAGAGGACGTTGTCGGCGTCCGGGTTCGGCACCATGAACTTCTTCGTCGCCCCGGTCAGCTTGTTCTTGAGGATCCGACGCCCGCTGCCGTCGTACGTGTCCTCCCAGTCGCCGCTCTTGTCGGCGGACGGCGCGCGGTAGATCTCTTTCCCCGTCGTGGGGCTGACGAGTGCGTGGCCGGGCGCGACGTTCTCGGGCTTCTCGGCCTTCTGGAACATCCCGGGGTTGTCGAACCGGAACTTGTTCTCGGCGGCCATGTCCTCGTACTGCGCGAGCGCGTACTTGTGGGCGGCCTGCCTCGCGAGGCCCTCGTCGCCGTTGACGAGCTTCTTCCACCACGAGGGGTGCTGGAGCTCGTACGCCTGCCTGCGTAGGTCGTCGCCGCGAGAGTAATCCGGGCGAACGAGGCCCTCGGCCTGGTTGAACCCGCCGCGGTTCGGACTCTCCGATGGGGCGATCGTGGGGGCTGTCGGCGTGACGTTCTCCTGTGGCCGAGGCGTCGCGTACCTAGGATTGAGTGTACCAAAGAAGGTACGTTCGTGCGCAACGGCCCCGGTCGGCGGGTTCACGTGGACCCCGACCGTCGCCCCGCCGCCCGGCGGTCGCCGGGCGCGCTGGTAGAGGGCGCGCGGGTCGGCGTCGTAGTTGTCCTCGGGGAGGTAGGCGTCGGGACTCAGGAAGTCTTCGGGCATGGTGCCTCCCGTCAGTAGCCGAGCTTTCGCGTCTGGTCGCGGCGGTCCTCGAGGACGTCGGCGCGGTTCACCGTACTCGGGCTTGGGTCGTCCCGATGCTCCTCGATGACGGTCGTGCGGCGGTACGCGGGTGCCGTCCCGCCGCCGCCCGAGTGGCCCATGAACGGCCCCTTGTCGGTCGAGCGCAGAATGTTGAGGCGTTCGGCGGCGCGATCCGCGACGTCCTCGCCATACCGGGCACGCGGAACCTGCGCGACTTCGTCGGTCATGGAGCGGAAGAGGCCGGCGCCGGACGGCTGCGGCTCCTCCTTGCGCTTGCGGAACATCGCGGGGCGAATGTTGTCAGGCATGGCTCCTCCTCAGTAGTCCTCGCCGGGCGAAAGATCCGAACCGCCGAAGCCGGAACCGGACCCCGCGTTCTGGTCGATGCCGAAGTCGGCGGGCCTGTAGATGTCGTAGGGCGACTGGGTCTTCTGCTCCGGCGCCGCGAGGTAGTAGGGCGCACCTACGCCGCGCGTCGCGTCGGCGTACTGCCCGGCGCGGCGGCGCGCCTCGTCCAGCTCCTGCTTCTAGCGCATCTTCGCGGCCATGTCCTGCTGCTGCCGCCACGCATTGTGGTCGAGCCGCAGCTTGTCGAGCTTGCCCTTTGTGTTGTCCGATCCCTCCTGGCTGCGCCAGTCGAACACCTGATAGCCGGGGTTGTCGTACATGCCGCCTCCTTACGCCCACAGCCCGCCGCTGCCCGTGGTCTTGCCGAGCTGCGTGTTGTCCTCCTGCCGCGTCGAGAAGAGCGACTGGAGCTGCTTGAGGAGCGAGTCCTGTTCCGTCCCCTGCTGGTCGTAGAGCTTCTGCTGGCCCGCGATTCCGGCCGCCCGGCGATCGAGGAGCTGCTTGTTGCTCTGGCCGAGGGCCGCGAGGCCCTGTCCCTGCCGTCCGTAGGCGTCGCTGAGGAACCCGGTGAAGCCCTGCCGGGCCGTCTGCTGATCGGCGCGTTTCGCGTTCTCCTGATCGACGACGTTCTTGCGTGCCGCCTCGCCAAGCGCGGACGATTCGCCGCGCGAAACGTCGGCCAGCGCGCCGTAGGCGGCCATCGGGTTGTTCGTGCGGCGCGCCATCGACATGATCTGGCCGGTGTTGACGCCCGCCGCGGCGCGGCCGGCGTCCATCGCGTCCTGCTGCATGGCGCGCTGGGCCTCTTTCGAGTACCCGGGGTTGTCGTAGAGATCGACCCACGCCTTGCCGAGGGCCATGACGTTCTGATCCTCGAGTCCGCCGCGCTTTCCGGTCGCGAACTGCGTGGCGATGTCCTCCTGCGTGGCCTCGGCGTCGTTCGACGGCCCGGCCTGCGCGAGATCCTGATACGCGCCGTAGAGGCCGCCCGTGGGGGCCTCGGGCCGCCATCCGGGCGACGTAGACCATGCGTCGTTGATGTTCGAGCCCTGCGGCGTGATCGCGGACGTCGCAGCCCAGTCCTTGTCGTTGCGCTGCGCCGGGTTCAGGATCTGGTACGTGTTCCCCTTCTGCTCCGTGTAGTACTTCCACGTCTGATCGAACGGGTTGTAGTTCGGATCCTTGACCGGCCACTTCTCCTGATCCATGAGCGGCACGTTCATGCGGTACGTGCCCGAGCTTGGATCCCACGTGCCGTAGCGCGGATCCATCCCCGCCGCGAACGGGGGCGTGGCCGAGGGCGTTCCGCCCGTGTTTGGCGGCGTCTTCGGAACTCCGGTTCTACCGCCGGGTCCGGGGCCGCCGCCTCCGGGGCCGGTGTAGCCGCCGTCCGGCGTCTCGTACGGGCTCTTGTACTCGTTGCCGACCATCGCGTTCCCGGTCAGCCCTGGGGCCTGCGCCTCCTCGGGCGCGCCCTGCGGGTCCGTTCCGTCGTTCGGTGCGCCCGTGAAGAGCGCCGAGAGGGCACCGTTCGGAACTCCGAGCGGAGCGGTCTGCGTCTGAAGCCCCGCTGTCGGCATCCCGTAGCCCGGGCCGGGGGGAGTGCCGCCGCCCGCGCCGGGGGGAGTGCCGCCGCCCGCGCCGGGGGGCGAGGGGGGCGTCCCGCCGCCGCGCTGCGAGTACGGCACGAAGGAGCCGCCGTACCCCGGGCCGCCGAAGAGCAGGTTCTTCTGCGCCTGCGACTGGCTGAGCTGGTCCGCGAGCTTGTAGCCAAGGTCGATGAGCGGAGCCGTCTGCGAGTCCTGGCCGAGATAGGTGTACTGGTTGTTGGACTGGAGGCGCTCACGCCCCATGTCCATTCCGCCCGAAACGCTGTCGCCACTACCGCTCATTCGTCACCTCTCGTTCCCATTCTGCGTACGCTTCGGCCTCGCGCCCGTGGAACCACTGGTGAACCTCGTTGTTCGTTCGGATCGCGTGCGCGTGCCCGCCCGTGAGCAGAGCGACGATGCCGATGATCTGCTCCATCGTCTCCCGGTAGACGTAGGCGTACCGCCGGTCGTGTTCGTTGCCCTTGACCCACTTGTTCGAGCCGTTCCACATGAGGATCGAGGAGCAGAGGATCGGCTCGAGGCGGACGCGATACTTCTGGTAGAAGGCGTTGTTCGGCAGCTCGACTAGGAGCGAGATCAGAAGCAGCGACATGACGTCACTGCGCTTTTCCTCGGGAACATCCCCGTCCACGAAGTCGTCGGCCATCTGCGAGGCCCCGCCCGTGATCGCGAGAACACGCGCAGCCTCCTCGTCGCCGTTGGCCCACCGCTTGTACATGTCCCAGGTCGTCGTCTCGGGCGTGATGGGCTTGACCTCGGGCGCAAGGTTCACGTGCTCGAAGATCCGCTCGCTCGCGTAGTCGAAATCCGTCACGGCATGAACCCCCCGCCGCCGCCGGAACTGCCTGCCGCGCCGCCAAGCGGGTTCTCCCCGAAGACGGACTTCTTCTTGTACTCCTCGTCATCCGGGCGCGCGGCCGCGCTGTTGAGCTGCTGGGTCGCCCACGCGCTGCCGAGTCCGCCCGTGACATCGCCGGACGTTCCCATGCCGCCCGGCAGGCCGGAGCCGTTCATGCTGTCGCTGGGGTTTGGGGGAGCTGGCATCGAACCCATTTCAACCTCCGAAAGGATTGCCGCCACCGAACGGCGGCGCGAAGTTCGCCCAGGGGTCACCGCCCCCGGGCAGCTTGTCTTTCGCCGCGGGCGGCGGGCCTGACATCTGTGCCTGCGGCCCCTGTGGGCCGGGAGGAGTCTGCGCGGGCGGGGGCGCACCCTGTGGTGCGCTCGCCGCCTGCTGGCCGTTCATGCTGTTGTCCGCGCCTGCGGGAGCGTCCTGGCTCGGCATCTAGATCCCGCTCGGCCCCGGGCCGCCGCCGTTGGCCGGGTTGAGCTTCGGGTCCATGCCCCACTGCCAGCCCGTCGCCTTGCGGTTCGGGTCGTACCACAGGCCGCCCGCGTAGCCGGTGTTCTTCGGGTCCGCCGCCTTCCAGTGGTACGTCGTCGCCCCGCCGTAGGTGTTGAAGCCGGTCTGGTCGCCGGGGAACTTTCCGTTCGCTCCGGGCGTGCCGCCGGTCCCGAGGGCCTGTGGCCCCGACGCTTCCTGCGGACCACTCCCCGCGGCCTCGCCGGGCGTCGTCGGGCTTTTCGCGGTGGCCTCCGGGGCCGCGGCCGGCGCCCCGTACTTTGCCCTCTCGGCGGGCGACATCTGCGCGAGGTCGTACGCGGTCGGCTTCCACGCGGGAGGCGCCCACTTCGGCGGGGCCACCGCGGCGGCTGCGGCGGCGGGGGCCTGCGCGGCGGCGGGGGCTGGGCCGGGGCCTTCTGTCGGTTCGCCGGGACGGGGCGGCACCGGATCCCAGGTTCCGATTCCGATGCCCGGCCCAGCCGGAGGCGGTCCGTAGGTCGGGCCGGGGGTCGGGGCGGGGGCGGGGCCGTAGGTCGGGGGCGGACCGGGGGCGGGGCCGTAGGTCGGGGGCGGACCGGGGAGCGTGTTCGTCGCGGCAGCCGGAGCGCCGCCGGGGGCAGCCTGCGGGTTCCTGATGAAGTCGTAGCCTGGCTTGTCGGGAACCCAGCCCGCCCGCCGCATTTCGTAGCTCCGCTGCTGCTCGGGGGTGCTCGGCATCCATCCAGTGTCGTACTGCGGTGGCTGACCCCAGTGTCCGCCGGTCGGGTTCCCGAATCGAGCGTTGCGCGGATCGAACCCCGGCATTCCGCCCGTCATCGCGCCGCGATAGGGCGCACCGCCGCCGCTCGCCATCGGCAGCGTCGCCGCTACCGGCGCGGGCGCCGTCGTCGAGTCGAGCCTGTCGTTCTGCGGCGGCTTGAAGGCGGGGGCCGGCGTCGTGGCGGCCGCCGGGGGCGGCGTCTGTGCGTCGGAGCCGTTGCCGCCCGTGTTCTGTAGGCCCGTCATCGCCGGGCGACCGCTGCCGCCCGCCGGGGTGGGCGCGCCGCCGCCCTGCGCCGCCTGTAGCTGCGAGAGCAGGCTCATCATCCCGGCCCCGTTCTGAGATCCAGTTCCTCCAGTGCCGTCGCTACTTGCCATTCAACACCTCCACTAAGCCGGGATGTTCTTTCCGCGGAATTTCGAGAAAACAGCGTCCTTGCGATGCAGCGCGAGACGCTTGACCCTGATGCTGCCCTGCCCGGTCCCGATCGAGTCGGAGGCCCCGACAACGAGGCGCACGCCGGTCTGCGTGTCCACCGCATTCTTTGTCTTGAACTCGAGATCGTGGTTGCCGGAAGAAAGAGCGCCCGTCGCGAGCGCCACGGCGGTTCCGGCCGGGCGCACGGCATACGGACGCAGCGTGCCGGTTCCACCGGCCTTGACGACGAGGAGGCCGAAGAACGAGCGCCCCATTTCCGCGCCGACCGTGGCCGTCTCGTAGGTGCTGGTAAGGGTGGACAGGCCGTAGCCGAAGTTGTCCACGACGGCGGCCCCGGTGAGATCCTGCTTGACGACGAATCCCTGCGAGGCCGAGACGCCGCCGCCGAAGACGACGTTTCGCCTGCCGTTGTCGCGCTCGACGCGCATTCCAATCGTCATGCCCTGAACCGCCGTGAACGACCACAGGCTCCACTTCCGGCCCGCGCCGGGCTGGGAGATCGGATCGGCCCATCCGCTGCCGTTCGGGCCGCTGTAGTCCAGAACGAACATCGCGTTGCAGCCGGTTGTCGCTCCGTCGATCGGCGCGCCGATGTAGACGCGCTGGTTCTCGGGGTCCACCTCGCACCACATCTGCCAGCCGTAGTCCCAGTTGATCCTCTTCCACGTGGGGCGGATCTCGTCGGAGATCAGTTCGGGGTCGCCGCCGTCGAACTTGAAGACGCCCTGCTCGCCGCAGATGATCGCCCACCGCTCACCCATCGCGACACCGTGGACGCTGGGGGATCCGCAGATCGGGGAGACGATCGTCGGGCCGTCCCAGTAGAGGGGTTCGAGGCCGTTGTCCACCGAGCGCCAGAGCGACCGCTCCTTGACCCAGTAGTACGCGCCGCCGAGCTCGAACCCGTCGCGCAGGCCCTGCCCGTCGCCCGGGTTGACGTCGATGACGCCGGTCGAGACGTCGAACATTTCGGGGGCGTACTTTGTCGAGACGTAGGCCCGCGCGTACTGCCACGGCAGCGTCGCCGGGTAGATCTCGATGGCATCGACGGCGACCGTCTGCGTGTTCGTCGTCGCCCCGCTGACGCCCACGAAGAGCGTTCCGGTCTGCGTCGCGTTGAAGAGCTGGCCCGAGTGCCACATCCAGTCGGTCGCCATGCTGGCCGCCGCGACCGTCGAGGACGCACCGCCGACGAGGCCGATGATGAAGTTGCCGGTGAAGCCCGCGCTCTTCTTCAGCCGGACGCGGTAGTTGTAGATGGCGCCGCCGATGTAATCGACGGTGGCCCGCGTCCCACTGTAGGTGTTTCGGATCTCGCCGCGGTACGGGGTCGCGGAGTACGTGCCGCCGTCGCAAGTGATCTGGTACGACCAGAGCGTGCTGCCCGGAAGCGTCGCCAGCGCGCCCCCCGCCGCCGTGAACGTCCAGCCGAACGGGAGCGAACCCGTGATGCCGCCCGTGAACTCGAGGTTCGCGTAGCCGAGGACGCTGCCGATGATGACGTTGTCGCCAGCGCCGTTCTTGAGGTTCGGGACGACCTGGCGCGGGATCGAGTTGAGCGGGGCCATCCCGATCAGGCGGTTGCCGTAAGCGCCGAAGCTGAGGACGGGCGGGAGCGGGATCACGTTCGCGACGTTCGGGAGGTTCTTTGTCGCGTCCCCGAGTAGCGACTCACCGGCCAGCAGCTCGGCGTCGGAAACGTCCGCGTCCAGCGTCGTCGTCGAGTTGTCGTTCACCCACAGCGCGGGCACGGTATAGAACGCGGTCGCGGTGTTGTTGACGACGGCCGGGGTGAGGTACATCCGGCGGCGGATCGTGTTCGCGGGGCCGATCGGGATGACCGTGAAGTTATAGGAGTCGGACGCGAGCGTGATCGTGATGGTGCCCTGCGACTGGCCGGGCTGGCAGAGCGCGCCGCTGCGCGTCTCACAGACCATCGTGACGTAGTGCTTGCCTTGCGTGCATTTCGTCCCGATCGCGCCCGCGTTGAGAATCGGGTACGACGGGATGCCGTCCTGGCTGACTGGGTCGAAGTACGTTCCGTCCCACTGGCGACCGTGCGCGAGCGGGCCGTACGCGGTGCCGAGGCTGGCTTGCACCCCCGAGAAGGCCATGTAGGCGCGGTTGAACAGAACCGTCGTCTTCATGATCTGGCCGTTCTGGAGGCCAGTCTCGATCGTGTTCTGCGTCTCGGTTGGATCGCCGGTCGCGTACTTGAGGGTGCCGTTGGAGTAGAGATAGAGGCGCTGACGAACGCCGGCTGACGTCATGAACGAACCGATCCCGTTGACGTAACCGCTCGAGTCGGTGGCGACGACCACCATGCCGACGCGAGACTGGTATCCGCCCGGGAAGAACTCCACGTTCACGCAGTTCGGACTCAGGCCGTTCGGAAGGTCCGAGCGGTCGATGCGGGTGACGAGCCCGCCGAACGCGTCGATGTATTCTGGCCGGAAGCCTTCGTTCATCAGCGCCTCGTGGATGGGTACTTACGCGCTCTGGAACATCGCGAACGCGCGCAGCTTCGTGTCGCCCGAGATCGCGGCGGGGATGGCGGTGCCGTTCGTCATCTGGACGCAGACCGGACCCGTGCCGGTGACGACCGTGAGGGACGCCATGATGAAGAGCTTGCCGTTCGCGATCGTCGTGCCGGTCTGGTATCCGAAGATGTACCCGTTGGCCGGGTCTTCGCTCCAGACCCAGCAGAGGACCGGGGGCCGGTTCGCCGGGTTGTTCTTCACCGCGAACGACAGCGTCAGGCCGCCGGTCGCGTACGTGTCCGGGTTGGCCGTGACGGCGAGGGTGAAGAAGACGCCGAAGTAACGCTGGGAGACGTCGGGACGCCGGGTGAGATCGACCGTGGCCGTGGCGGTGGCAGTTGCCATGTGGTGTTACCTCCTGCGGGGTTTGCCCCACCGACGCAGCCTGCGGAAGGTGGGCGTTTGCTGTTTGACCTGTGAGTCCATGCCGGAAATCGAGAAGAGGGCGTCGAGTCCTTTGTGTTCGTAGAAGTCGTTTCCACCGAGGGCGAGCGATGCGGCAAGGTACGAGAGCGGGTTGACGAGATCGGGGATGGAGACGGAGTCACCCGGGAGAAGAAGCGCCGTGAGCTTGAACACGTACGCGAAACGCAGGTTGATGGTCCCGGTCGTCCCGGGGAAGTACACCTGCTGGTTCTCCCACTTCCACAGGCCGTTCATGTTCGCCTGCGTCGCATTCATCGGGAGGTGGTCCGTAACCTTCCGCATCGACGTCCAGAACGACTGGCCGGGGATCTGCTCCCACAGCTCGATCGGCTCGACGAAGTTGGAGGGAAGGGCTGGGGTGGAAGAGGCCGACATCGCGGTCGTGTTGGCGGGCACGGCGTTGACGTCGGCCTGGGCGCGGAGCTGGGTCACGTGGCGCTCGGCCAGCTTCAGGTAGCAGTCGTCGTAGGCAAGGTCGATGAACGCCTTCAGCTCCGAGTCCGTGAAGACCCGGCGTGGGGAGGCTTCCGCCGCGGGCATGACCGGGTTCGCCGGCCCGTTCACCATCGTCGCCACGCGGCGCAGGACGTCGTTTACGGTTCCGGCCATGCTACTGCCCCTGCCATCTGCCGCCGATCGCCCGGCGTGCGGTCATTTCCTCGACGGCGATCAGCTCGAGCTGCTTGTGGGCCAGGTCGTCCCACCGCGCGCTGTGCTGGAGCTCGTCGCGCGAGTCGGCCGCGTAGGACGCGACAAGGAAGCCCAGCGGCCCGGTTGCGTTCGGAATGAGGATCTGGTCGCTCCCGGCGGTGATGGCCGGAAGATCGGCCTCGTACTGGATCTGGACTTCGGTGTTCACGTTCGCGCCGTTTGCGAGGAGGATCTGGTCGTTGCGCCAGTCATACAGGGACAGCGAAGCGGTCGTGGCCTCGTCCTTGAAGAACCCGTCGTTGAGGCGTAGCGGGGGCGTGTTCCAGTAGGTCGCCCCGGCTGTGCGCCAGCGGATCTCCAGCGGGCGCAGGAGATCGGTCGGGTAGGTGGTGCCGCCCGTGCGGTTCAAGACCTTCGTTCCCGACGCCACCGCGATCGTCCCGCTCTCCTTGCGGAACAGGTTCATCCCCTTGCTGCGGAGCACTCGGGCGGCCTCCTCGTAGGCGGCCACCACGAATGGAATGAGGGTGGTGTCGTCCCACTGCTCGGCCGCGACATCCGACAGGTGGATGCGAGCGCGGGCAGTGACGTCGGAAACGAGCGTCGGCATGGATTACCTCTTGACGGCTGCCTTCGCCGCCGGGGCCGGAACCTCGACGAGATCCCGGTGGCAGTGCTTGCACACCTTGGCCGTCGCCTTGATGTACTCGGAGCAGAACGGGCACTCGATCTGCGCGTCCACCTGAAAGTCCGCCGCCCACTCCCTCTTTGCGTCGAGCCTCTTGCACGCCCGGGTCCACTCGCCCGAGATCAGCGCGCGGTCGTGGCTCTTCTCCCAAATATGGTCGCCCCACATCAGGCGCTGCTTGTCGGCCTCGTAGAGGGACTGCCGGGCAGTCTCGATGTCCTCCGGGGTCGGTTTGCGCGCGTCCCCCTCGGCGTACGTGAGGAGGCCAAGGCCGGGGTTCCGCTGGACGATGTCGAGCGCGATTTCCGCGCCCGGGATGTCGCGGGCCTTGAACTTCTGGTCGCCCTCGTCGTCGAGGACGCGGAAGCCCGGGATCACCGTCGCGGCGTACTCCTCGTCGGGTTTCTTGGCCTCGACGACGTAGGTGCCGAGCGGGCCGCATTCGCAGACGACCTTGAAGAGGTTGACGGAGTAGAGGTTGTGCGAGAGCTTCGCGAGTTTCGCGTCGATCTCGTTCATCGGGGTGGCGGACATGGGTAGATTCCTTCCTGCCTACGCGCGGTAGGCGCTGCGATTCGCGAGGGTCACGTACGGGTTGCGGTGAAAGACCATGTTGTCGCGGATGCGGTCGTAGACGGCGTCCACTTCCGCCTGCTCTTCGCGCTCCTGGGCCGCAATCGCGATCTTCTCGGCCTCGAGCGGGGTGAGTGTCCTCTGGACGTAGACGTACTTCTCGATGTCGGACTTGAGGTACTCGGGCGCGGGCCAGTCGAAGCTCTCGCCGTCGATTCCCATGACGACGGCGACGAGCTGGTAGTCGCCGCGCGAGGGGAAGTCCCCCAGCGGGACGACGAGCCGGCCATCTACGAACTTCGTGTTCTGCTTGCGCCACTCGTCACGGTCCCCGAACTGGATGTTGCGCGGGTCGCGCCACGCCTCGAGGACGAACCGCTCCCGCACCGTGGGGTGCGTGTACTTGAGGCACTCGCGGCACTCGAAGACGCGGCGCACGACGTTGCCGTGGTCGTCCTTGTCGTGCCAGAGCTTCGTGCGGTACGTGGTCGCGTTGCCGCTCCAGACGAGCCGGTAGTTGGGATCCCCGAAGCGGTTGATGCCACCGTATCGGGTGAGCCACTTGACGACGTCCGGGGGCGGGTCGAGATGCTTGACCTTGCCGCAGCGCGCACGAATGGTTTCGGTTTCCACAATCGGTCCTTTCACCGAGAGAAAGCGGGGGCGGCCGGAGCCGCCCCCGCCGGGATGAACGACGCCAGCACAAGCGCACCTTCCGTCGTCGCTGCAATAGCTACCCCCAAGTAGGAGGAACCGCGTCCGAGCGAGAAGGTGCGTACGTGCATGGCTACGAAGATCAGACCGGGACGAGGAGCGACGAGATGTACCCGCCGCGCCGGGGGTTCTTGATGGCGAACTGGTGGGAGCAGGTGAGGTACGAGATCTCCTGGGCGAGGTAGGTGTTCGTGCCGGGCACGGGGCGCACCGTCTTGCCGTCCGAGAACGTCTCCCAGCCGATCTCCTTGTAGACCGCCCGGAGCCAGTTGGAGCCGTCGATGAGATCGACGCGGTCCTGCGCGGCGTTGATCGACGTCTTGATGCGGATGCCGCCGTAGACGCGGTTCTTGCGGCGGGTGTGGCCGAGATCGACGGCCCCGTTGTTGCCGCCCATCGGGAGCGACACTTCCGAGATCATCGTCATGAACTGGATGAGCGCGTAGTGCTGCTTGGGGTGCGTGTACCAGAACCACTTGCCCGTGTCGAAGACGTCCTCGCCGAGCTCGCCGTCCACGAGGACGAGGAGCTGGTTGAGAAGGTCCGGCGTGAGCTGGGCGCTGTTCGCGTTGACCGTCGGGGTGCGGACTTCGGGGTAGGACGAGCGGGTCCAGCCGAGGAACGTGCCCGAGGAGCTGTTGTTGTGGTTGTACGGCAACCCATAGATCCACACCGGGGGCGTGGCCGTGAGGCCGCCGACGCAGACGACGTCCGTGTTCGACGTGCCCGGGTCCGCGTCCACCGTGACCGTGAACGCCTGATAGTCGATGCCGGTCACGTTCGCCTGACCGCGGAGCGTGGACTGGGCCGCGTTGTACACGCTGACCTGATCCCCGAAGCGGATGAGGCGGTTCTTGAACGAGCCGCCCGAGAGGGTCCACGTCGTCGAGGCCGCGCCCGAGGCGATCGTGCCGAGGATGCCGGTGCCCGACGTCTGGAGGTACTTGTCGATGCGGAGGCGGGCTTCCTTGACGCCCTCAGCGATCGTCTTCTGGACGACGTTGACGACGGCCTTCTTGTCGCTGTCGGTCGTGTACTTGACCTTGAGCGACCAGGCGATGTTGTACGAGAAGTCCACCGGGGACATCGCGGTGTAGTCGAAGATCGGGCCGCCACCAGCGCCGAGCGAGCCGTTGTTGAGATCGACGGCCAGCGCCTTTCCGCCCGGACGGAGGAGGATCGGCATACGGTTGTTACGGCCGGACTGGTTGACGACCTGCACCTTGTCGAACTCGGTGTAGAGGCCGCCCTCCATGTCGAAGAACCCCGTGAGTAGCGGGGTGACGGCTTCGACTTCCGCCGCCACGACATCGTTGAAGAGTTGAGGCATGGGCTATCTCCTGCGAGTAGCAGCAGCCGCCGAGTTGGCGGCGATCATCTGCTCGATCGACATGCCCTTCTTCTGCGCTGCGAAGACCGCCTGCGTAGGATTCGGGGCTGCCGCCGGGCGTGGGGCGCCGCCGGAGGGCCGGGCAACGTCGGGACGCTGCGGGGCCGCCGGCCTCGGGTTCGGCTGCGGTTGAGTGTTGGGTGCGCCGCCGACCAGCGGGCGGTACTTGTCCCGCACGCGCTGACCGTGGACGCTGGTGATGAGTGAAGCCGCGCGGGCCTTCAGCCAGTCGAGGCCCTGCTGATAACGCTCCTGCGTCATCGGCCCCGAGAGGAAGATCTGCGCGTCTGCCTTGAGACGAGGGTCCGAGTCGATCGCGCTGAGAACGGTCATCGTCAGCTCTTTGGCCGCGTCCTGTGAGAACGTGCCGGGGAGCGAGGCGACGCCTTGTTTTGAGAGGTACTCAGACGCGAGGCCGCCGACGAGCCGGATGCCGTCGTTCTGTAGACCCTGCGTCCACTGGTTCCGCACGGTGGCCTGGCCCTGCGCTCTTTCGGCGCGGAGCTGCTCCAGTTCCTTGCGGAGCGGATCGTTGGGATCGACAGCCGGGGCCGTCCGGGGACGCGCCTGCGGGGGCTGCGCGTTCTGGCCGAACACCTTCCCGCGAATGATGGCGACAGCCTCCTTGAGATCGGCGTTCTGCTCCTGCGCAGCGGCCCGATTGAGGTTGTCCAGCAGGTTCCACGTGCTTTCCTGCACGAATGGGAACCAGACTTCCTCGCCAAGGTCTTCGGGCGAACGGATCCCGCTGAGAACCGCCGCGCGGATGTTCTGCGCGACGCCGGGGTTCGCCTGTGCGATCTTGTCGAGAAAGACGGCGGGGTTCGAGGACAGGTCTTCGCTGATCTGCCTCATGCTCGCCGCGAGGCTCGCGTCACGCCGGGCATCCTCGAGCGTCGGATGGATGCTCGTCCGCTCGATGACGACCTCGGGAGTTACCCCGAGATCCTTGAGTGCCTCGGCGTGTTCGACCGAGAAGCCGAGCTCCTTGAACCGACGCGCCCGGAAGACGTCGTCGGACAGCTCTTTCTTGACGGCCGGGTCGATGTTCGACTTGTTGATGAGCTGGCGGGCCGACTCAGACGTGGTCTGCTCCGGCTGCTGCTCCTGAGTTTCCGGCTGCGCCTGCTGCTGCGCCGCGGGGGCGGCTGCTTGGTCAGGCTCCGGTTCCGGTTCCGGTTGAGCGGCCTCGCCCGTGCTTGCGAACGGATTCGCCGGGTCGTCACCCGTGGGCGCTTCAGACGGCTCGTTGGCCGGCTTCTCGGTGAGAGGCGCGGCCGCGTTCGCCTGAATCGCGGCGAGGATGCTCTGCTCCGCAGAGGCTTGCGAAGCCTCCAGGGACTGCACTATGGGTTGCGCCCCCGCATTCGGGGCGGCGGTTTCGGCGTCGGACATGATCGTCTCCCTTTCCCCTACCGGCTACGTCCGATGACGCAGGACGAGGCGGTTCCGGTCGGGTTGATTTCCTCCAGCCTTGATGGCTGGTAGGTAGCTACGTACTTCAAGCGGGGCCTCCAGGCGGCCCGAGCTGCTGGTCGGGGGGTGCGCCGGGGCCGGGGGCACCGGAAGGCCCGGGAGCGGCCCCGGGAGCGCCCGGAGGGGCCATCGGCATCGGCGGGTTGAGGATCGCCCAGTGTTCCTTCGCGTGGGCCATGACGTTCGCGAAGCCGTTCGGATTCGCCTTCTCGGCGTCGAGGCCCTCGGAGCTGTTGAGCCAGTTCTGGCAGGCCCGGAACTCGAACTGGTGTTCGTCGGTGATGGGCTTGACGGGGATCGTGGAGCGCACCTGTGGCTCCCCCGTCATCGGATCGACCATCGGCATCCCGAAGGGGTCTTGCATGGGGACCGGGGCCGACGCCAGCAGCTCCTTGATCTCGCGGAGCTGCTTCTTCCTCGCCCGCTCGCCGGGCAGGATGATCTTGGAAGCGCCCATGAGGCCCTTCCACTCGTCGAAGTTCTCGGGGTCCATGAGGACGCCCTTGAGATCGGGATCCTCCATGAGCTGATGAATGACGAGCCTGCGGTCGGCCACCGAGACGGGGTATGCCTCGTCGCTCTCGGCATAAGCCACGGCCTGCCCCTGCATCGAGGCGAGGCGAATCGTCGTGTTCTCGTAGCCGCCCTGCGCGTTCTTCTTCGCGAAGGCGACCTCGTCGTTCTGGTCGTGGTTCTTGATGAAGTGCTGGACTGCCAGCGTGCAGACCTCGACCCAGCCCTGCTTGATGAGCCGCCACGTCGGGCCGAAGTAGCCCATCCCCTGCTCGCGGGCCTGCGCGTACGCCTTGGCCGTCTTCAGGTTCGGATCGCTCTGGCCCTGTAGAGCCGCGGTGACGCCGGAGAGGCGCTCCCACGTCGGCCCCGAGATCTCGTTGCGCATGGCATCGACGGCCGGGGGCATCGTGGCGGCCTGCATCTGGCCCCACGTCGCGTTGATGTCCTTGTTGCCCTTCGTCTCGACCTCGTAGATCCCGGTCGGGCGTCCCCGGGCGTTCCCGAGGCTCGTGGCGGACCACGCCTCTTTGTCCACGATCAGGGCCGGGACGGAGGCGCGGGCGGCCGACATCATCGCGTCGGAGAGATCGTTGTAGGCGTCCTGGGGATCGAGAAGCGTGTCGCCCAGCGCGGGCCGGATCATCCCGTCGCCCGGGGCGGCGTGGATCGCGACCCAGTAGTCGTCGATCGACTCGGCGCGGGCCTCGCAGAAGACGTTTCCAACGAACGCGAACATCGCGCCGTTCGGGAACATCCGCTTGAAGTACTCGCGCTGCTTCTCGTCGTTGAGGCGCTCGAACATCCACGGGCGGATCCACGTGCAGGTCAGCGTGGCCTTCTTAGGTAGCTCAATGACGCCGTCCGACGTCATGGCCTGCCAGCCGCCGGCGGTGACGGCCACGCGGGCGAGACGGGACTCGGGGAGGCTCGCGGCCTGGGCGGACCCGGCCATCCCGCGCAGCTTCTCGGCCACCGCGGGGTACAGGGCGCACAGCTCGGCGATGTCGCGCTCCAGCTCGAGCGTGAGCCAGCCGGAGTACCGAAGGTGCTTGGACTCGGCCTGCGCCCGGACCTCGAGCGCGCCGTAGAGATCGACGATCTCGGCGCCGTTCGGCTCGTCGGTGTAGCCGACGACGCCCTGCGTCATGATCGTCTGCGGGGGCTTGAAGTTCGCCGCCGTCAGCGGCTGGCCGCACTGCGGGCACGGCTGGGCCGCGCCCGGAGGCGGCGGCTCCTGCGCCTGCGTCCGCCATCCGCACCCGCCGCACGCGATCTGGCCCGGAAGCTGCTGCGGGATGGGGCCGAACTGCGGCTCCTGATGCGTCCCGAACCGCTGGGCGTCCTTCACGTGCCGGACGTAGGCGAAGCACACGCCGTCCGTGTAGAGGAAGCGGTCGAGATCCCCGAGGAGGGCCTCGATGTTGTTGACGCGGTCGAACAGCTCGCAGACGTCGCTGGCCCCGGCGGCGGTCGCGACGTCCATCTCGTCGGAGGCGTTGCGCGGGTTCCAGCGAACGGTCGGCGGGCCGCCCGAGAGAACCGCGATCTCGGCGATGCCGGTCGTGCGGTAGAAGTTCCACGTGTAGATCGGCTCGGAGAGATCCACGCCCTCGTCGCCGTCCTGAAGAGCCTGCACCGCGCCGCTCCCGACCGGGAGATAGGCGAGGCTGCTCTCGTCCCACGCGACGGCCATGTTGCCGTTGAAGTACTCGCGCGAGAGGCGGCGCTTCTGAATGTGGATGCGGTAGGTGGTGTCGTACTCCCCGATCACCTCGCGCAGGAAGGAAAAGACGGCGTCCTTGTCCTCCTGCAAGAGGCCCTGGTAGTCCTCGCCGAGCCTCGACTGGTCGCGCTCGCGCCCGTCGTCAACGACGTTGCCCTCGTTCTTCGGGACGGTGAGGCCCGGGCCGTACATGGGCGGCTGCTGCGAGACGCCGCCGCCTACGAATCGTCCGACTCCCGCAAGTAGCGTCACGCGGCACCTCGGCTAATCAGCGCCTGCTTGCGCAGTTTTTCCTCG
>JABLTH010133878.1_pt1 | contig 66613 bp, 57 predicted proteins | sample 7875711 | NCBI WGS metagenome assembly JABLTH01 (sample SAMN14941262, study PRJNA633318) | bioreactor metagenome | isolation source: bioreactor | place: China | collected 2019-03-05 | reverse complement strand
CGTGTCTGGTCGGCGATCGTGTCGATCAGCAATGCCGCGCGCTCGCCCTCGAACGCCTCCCATTCGAGCAACTGCAGCGCCGAACGCTGCGCGATGTGGAACACCGTGATCTGCCCGAACAGGCTCAGCGCGCGCAATCGGGTGACGGGATCGTTGGCCGGCCGGCCCGAGATACGGCCGATCAGTTCGGCGCTCACGTCGTTGAGCGGCTTGCGCATGCGCTTCATCAGGATCTCGCTCGCGCTCGCCGGCTCCTGGCCGCCTTGCTCGCGTGCGAAGAACATCCGCTGGTTCATCGTTTTCGGCGCGGTGAACATCCGGTCCGACAGCGCGCGCAGCAGCCCGATGAACGCGTCGATCAGCACGTCGACGTCCGCGTCCGCATCGAGCATCGCCCTCGCATGGCCGACCGACGGTGCGAACACTTCCCTGCCGTTCTCCGCGATCGCCTCGACGCACGCGCGGTACACGCCCTCCTTGTTCTCGAAGTAATACTGGAGCGCCGGCGCGTTCACGCCGGCCATCGCGGCGATCTCGCGTGTCGATGCACCCGCGAACCCGCGCTCGCCGAACAGTTCGATCGCCGCCTCGATGATCCGCTGGCGCGTTTCGTCGCCGCGGGCGTAGCCGCCCGCCGACGTCCGGCGCAGCTTCTTCGCTTCGTTCATGCCTTCCCCGTCATTCGATCGATCGATATTCTACTTGACACAATTTTATCAACTGGAATAATTCTTCCACTTGGAATAAATTGGACACCGGAATGTCGACGCCGCAAGACCCGCCACAGCAAGCAGATCGTCAGGAAAACGGAACAACACCGCGAAACGGAAGCGGCTCGGGAGGCAAATCCGGAAACGGATCGAAGCGGCGCATCCTGCTCGTCGTCGCCGTGCTCGCGGCGATCGGCGGCGCCGTCTGGCTCGGCCGCTGGTGGACGGTCGGCCGTTTCATCGAAAGTACCAACGACGCGTACCTGCAGGCGGACAGCATGACTGCCGCGCCGAAGGTCGCCGGCTACGTGACCGATGTGTACGTCCGCGACAACCAGGCCGTGAAGGCCGGCGATCCGCTCGTGCGACTCGACGTCCGCCAGTACCAGGTTGCGCTCGCGCAATCGCTTGCGACCGTCGATGCACGCCGCGCGGATATCGCACGCGCCGAGGCCGACATCAGCCAGCAGCGCGCGAATCTCGAACAGGCCGACGCGCAGGCGAAGGTGTCGCGGATCAATGCGCAGCACGCCGGCGACGAATACGCGCGTTATGCGCCGCTCGCGGCGACCGGTGCGGAGACGCACGAACGTGTGGCAGACCTGAAGAGCACGCGCGATCAGGCGGTCGCGACGCTCGCCGCGAACACTGCGTCGATCGCGGCCGCACGCACGCAGATCGCGTCGTTCACCGCCCAGCTCCAGCAGGCGCGCGCGCAGCTCGAAGCCGCGCAGGCCAGTGCCGCGCAGGCGCAGCTCGACCTCGACAACACGATCGTGCGCAGCACCCTCGCCGGCCGCGTCGGCGATCGCACGGTGCGCGTCGGTCAATACGTGCAGCCCGGCACGCGCCTGATGACCGTGGTGCCCGTCGATTCGATCTACCTCGTCGCGAACTTCAAGGAAACGCAGATCGGCAACATGCGTATCGGCCAGCCGGTCGAACTGCACGTCGACGCATTGCCGGACGGTGCGCTGTCCGGCGTCGTCGACAGCTTCGCACCCGGCACCGGCGCGCAGTTCGCCCTCCTGCCGCCCGAGAATGCGACCGGCAACTTCACGAAGATCGTCCAGCGCGTGCCGGTGCGCATCCGCCTCGCCGCGAACGCCCGCGCGCAGCGCATGCTGCTGCCGGGGCTGTCGGTGACGGTCGACGTCGATACACGCTCGGCCCGCGACGAGTCGCATCATGGCTGAACCGTCCGCCACGATGCCCGCGCCGCCGCATGAAGGCCGTGCGAGCGTGACCGACTGGATTGCGGTCGCGGCCGGCGCGCTCGGCGCGCTGATGGCGACGCTCGACATCTCGATCACGAATTCCGCGCTGCCGCAGATCCAGGGTGAAATCGGCGCGACCGGCACCGAAGGCACGTGGATCTCGACCGGCTACCTGATGTCGGAGATCGTGATGATCCCGCTCGCCGCGTGGCTCACGCGCGTGTTCGGGCTGCGCAATTTCCTGCTGACGAATTCCGCGCTGTTCATCGCGTTCTCGATGATGTGCGGCTGGTCGCATTCGCTGCCGATGATGATCGCCGGCCGGATCGGCCAGGGCTTCACCGGCGGCGCGCTGATCCCGACCGCGCAGACCATCATCCGCACGCGGCTGCCGCTGTCTCAGTTGCCGGTCGGCATGACGCTGTTTGGCCTGATCGTGCTGCTCGGGCCGCTGTTCGGCCCGGTGCTCGGCGGCTGGCTTGCGGAAAACGTGAACTGGAGCTGGTGCTTTTTCCTGAACCTGCCGGTGTGCGTGCTGTTGATGGGGCTGCTGTGGTTCGGGCTGCCGTCCGACCGTCCGCAATGGAGCACGTTCTTCAACGCCGACTGGCTCGGGATCGCCGGCCTCGCGATCGGGCTGAGCTCGCTCACCGTCGTGCTTGAGGAAGGCCAGCGCGAACGCTGGTTCGAATCGCAGATGATCGTCACGTTGAGCCTGGTGTCGCTCGCCGGGATGATCCTGATCGCGCTGTCGCAACGCTTCGCGAAGCGGCCGATCATGCGGCTGTCGCTGATGCGCAACCCGCGCTACGCGAGCGTGATCGTGATCGTGTCCGCGGTCGGTGCCGGCCTGTACGGCGTGTCCTACCTGCTGCCGCAGTTCCTCGCGATCGTCGCCGGCTACAACGCGGAACAGGCGGGCGCAATCATGCTGCTGTCGGGGCTGCCGGCCTTTCTCGTGATGCCGATCCTGCCGCGCCTGCTCGGCAAGGTCGATTTCCGCATCCTCGTGATCTCCGGGCTGCTGCTGTTCTGCCTGAGCTGCATGCTCGACATCAGCCTGACCGCGCAGAGCGTCGGCCACGACTTCGTCTGGTCGCAACTGATTCGCGGCGTCGCGCAGATGCTCGCGATGATGCCGCTCAACCAGGCATCGATGGCGGCCGTCGCACGCGAAGACTCCGGCGATGCAGCCGGGCTCTACAACATGGCACGCAACCTCGGCGGCTCGATCGGGCTCGCGATCATCGGCACCGTGATCGACCGGCGCACGACCTTCCATACGGCCGCGCTGCGCGAATCGGTGACGGCGAACTCGCTGATCGGGCAGGACCGGCTGTCGGCCTACGCGGCCAACTGGTTCGCACACACCGGCGATCTCGCGTATTCGAACATGCGCGCGCTTGGACAGCTGGCCCAGCAGATCCAGGTCCAGGCCGTCGTGATGACCTATTCCGAAACCTTCTATCTGCTGGGCCTTGCACTGCTCGCCTGCGTGCCGCTTGCGCTGCTGCTGAGAACGCCGCGCGGGCCGCAGCCGATGTCGTCCGGCCACTGAACCGTCTTACGCGATGAAACCCTTCTTCCTGCCCCGCCGCCCTGTGCTCACGCTGTGTGCGGCCGCGTGCCTGCTCGCCGGCTGCACGGTCGGCCCCGACTACCGCGGCGCGCCCGCCACACCGGATGCGCCGATCTTCGTGCGCGCGCCGGCCTCCGGTGTCGACACCGCCGCGCCCGCGCCGAGCGCGTGGTGGCATGCGCTCAACGATCGCCAGCTCGACGACCTCATCACTGCGGCGCTCGCGTACAACCCCGATCTGCACGCTGCGCAGGCACGCTTGCGCGCATCGCGCGCGCAGCTCTCGCAACAGCGCGCGGCGCAGTTGCCGAAATCGTCCGCCACCGTCGCCGCCATCCGCATGCGCGAGCCGGACGTCGGCGCGCTCGGTTCGCTGCTGCCGTCGAACGGCTCGAACCAGTCGGGCAGTGCATCGCCGTCGCTGGGCGGCTCGGGTCCGCTGCAGCTCTATTCGGCAGGCTTCGACGCAACCTGGGAAATCGACCTGTTCGGCGGTACGCGCCGGGCGGTCGAAGCCGCGTCCGCGCAAGCGGAAGCCGTCGACGCCGATCTCGCCGACACGCAGGTGTCGATCGCGGCAGAAGTCGCGAACGCGTATGTCGACCTCCGCGACCAGCAGCAGCGGCTTGCGCTGTCGCGACGCACCGCCGAATTGCAACAGAAGATGCTTGAACTCACGCAGCAGCGCCGCGCGCGCGGCGTCGCGGCCGATGCCGACATCGAACGCCTGACGACACAGGTCGAGAACACGCGAGCCTCGCTGATCCCGCTCGACGCGCAGGTGACGGAATCGCTCGACCGGCTCGCGATCCTGACGGGGCGCGCGCCGGGTGCGCTCGACGCGGCGCTGACGACACCGGCCGCGCCGCTGCCGACGCTGCCCGGCAGCGTCGCGATCGGCGATCCGGCCACGCTGCTGAAGCAGCGCCCCGACATTCGCGCGGCCGAGCGCCGGCTCGCATCGAGCAATGCGCAGATCGGCGAGCATGTCGCCGATTACTTCCCGAAGGTGACGCTGCTCGGCGATCTCGGCTTCAGCGCGACGGACCCGGGCCACCTGCTCCGCAAGCAGAACTTCACGTGGGTCGGCGCGCCGTATCTGCAATGGAACATTCTCGACTTCGGGCGCACGCGTGGCGCGGTGCGCGCGGCCGAAGCATCGCGCGACGAAGCGGAAGCGAACTATCAGAAGGCGGTGCTCGGTGCGTTGCAGGATGCCAATACGGCATTGCAGCGCTACGGACACCAGCGCGAGCACGTCGTTGCGCTCACCAGGGTTCAAACCTCCGCCGTGCATTCGCGATCGCTGATGGATGAACGCTATCGCGCGGGCGTCGCATCGATGATCGACCTGCTCGATACGCAGCGCGAAGCGCTTTCCGCGCAACAGAACGTGATTGCCGGGCAGGCCGAACTGATCAAGGACTACGTGTCGGTGCAGAAGAGCCTCGGGCTCGGGTGGCAGACGGGCGCGGGTTGACGGTGAGTCGAGCGGTGCCGTGCGGCCGGATTTGTCGCGGCTGCAACCGCATCGACCACGGCGACGCGCGGGACAGAAAAACCGTTTCGCGCGCCGCCCGTGACCACCCGATGAATCAGAAAAACTCGTCGAGCAGCCGATAGAAAGAGAAAGCGATCCGGCCCGGATCGGGCTGCCCGATTCCGTACCGGTCGACGAAAGGCGCGACCCATTCACTGCCGAGATCGACTTCGATATCTCGCCTCGGAGATTCGAGTCGCGCCTCGAACACGGTCGACGCAGTCGCGCCAATTACGCATCGAACCGGAAACGATCGGCGAACCGCATTCAGCATTACTTTCTTCGTTGGCGCCGAATATTACAAATTACTGCCAATATTTTCAAAAACATTGCATTAATTCGCTTTAAATTTGTTTCATATAACCAAAAAAAGTTTGACACCCCGCTTTCGTTCTTGATACCGTCCGATGCAAGCAATCTGACAAATTGCTCACTGCGCAATCGCTTCCGCTCCACGTTTTTTTCGTTTCCGCCGCACCGAAGTGCCAGCCGCCGGCCGTATCGTTCGCGCGCCGGCCATGCGACATCCCGATGCATTTCATTGGACGACTGCCATCCGGCAGCGGGCCGAAGGATCGAATCAAATGAGCAGGACAACGAAACTGTTGCTCTAGCAATCCCGCCCGCGCCCAGTCCGCGCGACTGCGCCGTATCGCGACGCAGCCCTCTCGCTACCGCATTTTCCGAATTTCGCCCCCGGAGAAACAACACCTTTCCGGATCGGGCGAAAGGCCCTGTCGCGTCCGCGCCATCCGCACGCATGCGACAGAAATCGGCGGTGCACGATCCGCACCGCTGTCGACCGTTGTTGTTTGTGCCGTTCGATGTTCAACCGGAGGGGTAATTCAAATGAATCAGGTTGCAGACAAGAATCAAAAGCACAATCGCTTCGTCAAGCTCGCCTTCGCCGCCGCGGCAGCCGCATCGTTCGGCATCGCGACCGTCCACGCCGCGCCCGCGGCCGGCTGGACGGAAACGCGCACCAAGGGCTTCCTGCCGCTCGTGCAGCAGAGCGAAGCCGGTACAGCCGGCGCGCCTGCCGCCAGCACGGCCGCCGCTGCCACGACAGCCATCGAGATGGCACCCGGCGAATCGGTGGACATTGTGCTCGGGCTGAACCTGCGCAACGAAGCACAGCTCGACCAATACCTGCACGACCTGCATACGCCCGGCTCGCCGCACTACCGGCAGTTCCTCACGCCGGCGCAGTTCGCCGCGCAATATGCGCCGACCGACCAGCAGGTCGCCTCGGTCGTCGCGCACCTGCGCAAGGAAGGCTTCGTGAACATCGTGGTCGCACCGAACCGCCTGCTGGTGTCCGCGTCCGGCACCGCGGCGACCATCAAGTCCGCGTTCCGCACGACGCTCAAGCGCTTCACGCGCAACGGCCGCAGCGTCTATGCGAATACCGACGCCGCGCAGGTGCCGAACGCGATCGGCGGCGTCGTGGGCGCGGTGCTGGGCCTGCAGAACGTCGAACTGATGCACACGGGCGCGGGTAGCAAGCCGCAAGGCAACACCAGCAACCTGACGATTCCGGCCGGCGCATCGGCGGTGCCGCACAACCCGACCGAGTTCTCGTCGATCTACGGCGGCAACGGTACGCCGACGGCCTCGCAGACCACCGTCGGCATCATCTCCGAAGGCGACCTGTCGCAGACCGTGAGCGACCTCAACACGTTCGCCGCAAACAACGGCCTCGGCACGATCAGCAGCAGCATCGTGAAGACGGGCCCGTCCGGCAGTTCGTACACCGACACCGACGGCACCGTCGAATGGAACCTCGACAGCCAGTCGATCGTCGGCGCGGCCGGCGGCAGCGTGAAGCAGGTCGTGTTCTACGTCGCACCGTCGATGACGCTCACGGCGATCACCGCCGCGTACAACAAGGCCGTGACCGACAACGTCGCGAAGGTAATCAACGTGTCGCTCGGCGTGTGCGAATCGTCCGCGAACAGCACCGGCTCGCAGGCAACCGACGACACCATCTTCAAGCAGGCGATCGCGCAGGGGCAAACCTTCTCGGTATCCGCCGGCGACCACGGCGCATACGAATGCGCGGGCGGCACGCCGTCGCGCTCGACCTACACGGTGAGCGAGCCGGCAACGTCGCCGTACGTGATCGCAGTGGGCGGCACGACGCTGTTCACCAATACGTCGACCAACGCTTACAACAGCGAGATCGTCTGGAACGATCCGAGCTGGCAGCCGGGCACCGTGTGGTCGACGGGCGGCGGGTACAGCAAGTACGAAGCCGCGCCGTCGTGGCAATCGTCGAGCCTCACGGGATCGACCAAGCGCGCACTGCCCGACGTCGGCTTCGATGCCGACCTGCGCACCGGCGCGATACTCGTCGTGAACGGCCAGACGTCCGACACGCTGTGGGGCTCGGGCTACCTGAACAACGAAGGCGGCACGAGCCTCGCCGCGCCGATCTTCACGGGCATCTGGGCGCGGCTGCAGTCCGCGAACAACAATGCGCTCGGGTTCCCCGCGTCGAGCCTCTACAAGTACTTCCCGAGCAACGCGGCGCTGCTGCACGATGTCACGTCCGGCAACAACGGCAGCGGCACCTACGGCTACAAGGCGAAGGCCGGCTGGGACGCGACGACGGGTTTCGGCAGCGTGAACATCTCGAAGCTGAACGCGTTCATCCAGAGCACGCCGGATTTCGCGCGCTGATGGACCGATAACTGCCTCGGTTCCGCGTGCGCCCCGAAGCGCACGTCTGGAACCGGATGTGGTCGTTCAAATAACCCGCGAGGGCTGCCAGGCCGTCGCGGTTTTTTCGCGTTCCGCGCGATCTCGCGGGGCGAGCATCCGGTGCGACAAGGCACTAGCCGACCTTGAAATAGTTGCCCACGCAACTTTCATGTTCATTACCCTTGCATGAGCATCGCACCGAGTGAAACGCACCCCGTCACGGCAGCGCGGTATTCACGCTGCCTGCCGGCGAAACGCGCGTCGTGCCGCCACGCGACGCGAGCACGCCCCCAACGCCGTACCCCGCCGCCTTCCGCGAAACCGCGCGGCCTTGCCGCACAACTCACTCGGCCCAGTTCCGGACGTAGTCCGGCACCGGCATGTTGCCGTCGGCATGAACCGGTGCGCCGCGCGTCGTCTTCAGCGGCAGGACTCCCGTCCAGACAGCAAGCGCGAGATCTTCATCCTTGTCGGAAGGCAGCGAATCGCTGACTTTCACCGCCGCTTCCGCAAGCGCAATCCGCAGCACGCTGGTCGCATTGATTTCCTTCTCGTTGCCGGGCCGCGCATCATGCTTGCGACCGGGTGCGATCTTGTCCATCAACGCATCCAGCGCCGCCAGCTTGTCGTCACGGCCCGCCACGACGTCGAACCGCCCGTAGATCACCGCGGATCGATAATTCATCGAATGGTTGAAGGCCGATCTGGCCAGCACGAGCCCGTCCAGCAACGTAATCGCGACGGAGGCCGGCGCGCCCGCCGACAGCGCCTTGATCATCCGGCTACCGTTGGACCCGTGAATATAGAGGTCATCGCCCCGTCTCCAGTGCGCGGTCGGGATGCAATGCGTGTCGTCGCCTGCACCGAACGCGATGTGGCAGACGTAGGCTTCGTCCACGATGCGATGAAGCGTCGTGCGATCGCGACTCGCCAATTCCGGCAGGCGGCGAATGGTGGTGCGGGGTGTGGAAGCGATGACGGTCTGGTCTTTCATGTTTCGTTTTCCTGTTCGCGCGCCCTTGCGCACATCGAGCGGCCCGCGTTCCGGCAAGGCTCGATGATCCGCACGGAATATATTTGTACTGCGAAGTTAATCGAATTGAACGCGTGCGACTTCCACGCCTGAACGACCGATCGATCGCCCCGTCGACAGTCGCGCTTCAAATCGATCAAAATACGCGCGTGCCGCAATCGGGGACGATCGCCGGAAGGCCCCGCGCACCGGCCGGCACCGCGAGAACGTGAACGATACGATGCGCGCCGAATCTTCAAAAGAACCAGCTCACCGAAAAATTCTGGAACCAGCCCATGGATCTCGCGCTGCTCCGCTCATCGCTTTCCAGACAGGACGGCACGACACGCCACAGCCAGCAGGAGGCCCTCTACCGGAGCCTGCGCAACATGCTGCTGGAAGGGCATATCCCGTCCGGCACACGGCTCGTGTCGACCCGCGTGCTCGCGGCCGAGTTGGGCATCGCGCGCAATTCGGCGGTCTATGCGTACGAGCGCCTTGCCGAGGAAGGCTTCGTGGCGGCCACGCGCAACGGTACGATCACGCGCTGGGACGGACGCGGCCGTTCGAGCGCCGGGCTCGAGAGCGGGCCGGCCACGGTTCGCTTGTCCGAGCGCGTGCACGGGCTGGAGAACGCCGATCCCGAACCCGAACGCATGCTGCCGTTCGTTCCCGGTCTTCCGTCGCTCGACGAATTCCCCGTTGCCCAATGGCGCCGTTGCATCGAGCGCGCATGGAAAGTCATCAAGCCCGCGCAGCTCGCATACGGTCCGGTCGAAGGGCTGCCCGAATTGCGGCGTGCCGTGGCGGCCTACATCCGCGTCTCGCGAGGCGTGCGCTGCGAAACAGGTCAGGTATTCATCACCGACGGCACGCAAGGCAGCCTCGAACTGTGCGCACGGATGCTGGCGAATCCCGGCGACCCCGGCTGGCTCGAGAACCCCTGCTACAACGGTGCCCGTACCGCATTCCGCTCGACCAGCCTCGATCTCGTGCCGATCGAGGTCGACCACGAAGGGATGGCGCCCACCGACGAACAGTGGCGCACCCGGCCGCCCCGGCTGATCTATACGACGCCGTCGCATCAATACCCGCTCGGCGCGCTGATGAGCCCCCGGCGACGAGCGGCGCTCGTCGAGCACGCACGTGCGTGCGGCGCGTGGATCATCGAGGACGACTACGACAGCGAGTTCCGCCACGACGGCGAGCCGCTGCCCGCGATCCAGGGCCTGCATGCCGACGCACCGGTCTGCTATCTCGGCACCTTCAGCAAGACGATGTTTCCCGCCCTTCGGCTCGGCTTCATGGTGGTTCCGCCGGTTCTGGTCGACCGCTTCACCCGGACGCTGCGCGAACTCGTTCATCGCGGCCACCCGGCCGATCAACTCGCGATGGCCGAGTTCATCGACACCGGCCTCTTTGCGCGGCACCTGCGCAGGATGAGGACGCTGTATGCCGAGCGGCGGAACAACCTGGAAACGGCACTCGCCCGCCACCTCGGCACCGCGCTGAGCATTCGGGAAAGCCCGGGCGGCATGCATCTGTCGGCGGATCTCGCGCTTCCGCTGCGCGATACCGACGTCGCCCGCGCCGCAGCCTCGCGTGGCCTGCTGCTTCAGCCGCTGAGCAGCTACCGGGTCGGCGACGGCCGGCCGTACAACGGCTTCGTGCTGGGATACTCCGGGCTGAGCGATGCGACGATCGAGACCGCGACGATGCAGCTCGCAGCCGTCATCGACGAGCAGAGCCGCACGCGTGGCTGAGCGTCACACGCGGCATCCTCGCTCACAGTTGCGATTCCAGCGGAAACAGCCCGAGAAACCAGACTTCCATCCGCCGCCCGGCCGACACTTCCGGTTCGTGATCGAGCTCGGTGACCTTCCCGTCCGAATCGGTCTGAATCCACTTGAGCTGTCCGTTGCCTGCCGGATCGGTCCTCGGCTCGACGCGCCACGCGATTCGATCGAGCCGCGCTTCCAGATCGTTCGCCACCTGCGACGCAATCGCCGGGCTCTCGCAGTAAACGCCGATCTCCGTATTGAGGTTCAGCGAACGCGGATCGAGATTCATCGAACCGATGAAAATGCTCTTGTGGTCGAACACGTAGGTCTTCGCATGCAGCGACGCACGCGACGATCCGATGATGACCTGCTTCGAGATGCTCTTGTCGCCCGACGGCCGCCGTTCGTAAAGCCGCACGCCGGCTGCCACGAGATCGCTCCGGTAATGCCGGTAGCCCGCATGCACGGCCGCCACGTCGGTCGACGCGAGGGAATTGGTCAGCACCGTGACGCGCACGCCGCGCGCCGTGAGCGCGCGCAGCCGCTCGACGACATCCTTGCCCGGCACGAAATACGGCGACACGATCAGCAGGTCATGTTCGGGCTGCAACGCGAGCGCCCGCAGTTGCGGCATCAAATGCCCGTCGCTGTCCTTCGGCGCGTGCGCGATCTTCGACGGATCGTCGTACAGCACCGTTGCGCGCCCCCACGACAGTTCCGTGCCCTGCCCGTGAACGATCCGATCGAGCCGCTGCCTGGCCTCGAGCACGTACGGATTGTCCTCCATGGCCCTCAGGTAGTCGCGCAACCGTTCGCGCTCGCGGTCCAGCCCGCCCGGTGCCGCCTCGTGCCCGACCAGCGCGCTGATCGGATACGCGTACGGGGAATTCCAGAACGTGTCGAATTCGGTCGAGATGTCCTTCACGACCGGGCCGTGGACGACGACATCGAGATCGCCGAACTCCAGCATCGACGATGCGCCGAAATACTCGTCGCCGATATTGCGGCCGCCGACGATCGCCGCCTGGTTGTCCGCGATCATCGCCTTGTTGTGCATGCGCCGGTTGACGCGCGCGAACTCGAACACCGTGCCGATCTTCTTGAACCGCCGCGTGGCGACCGGATTGAACAGCCGGATCTCGATGTTCGGGTGTGAACTGATCTCGAGCAGCTTGCGGTCGTCCGCGTTCGTGCCGAGATCGTCGAGCAGCGCACGCACGCGGACGCCGCGATCCGCCGCGCGAATGATCGCGTCGGCCAGTTCGTGCCCGGTCAGGTCGTCGTGCCAGATGTAGTACTGAAGGTCGAGCGAACGGTCCGCGCGATCGGCGAGCAACACGCGTGCATCCAGCGCGTCGACCGGATCGGTCAGCAGGTGAAACGCGTCCTGCCCGGGATGGGCGCTGGCTTGCTGCTGGAACGCGACGCCCAGCCGCGTGTTGTCCGTATCGGTGTACGCGTGCGTCGGCGCGCGATCGGCCTGCGGCGGCAGGCTCGCGCATGCGACGAGCGCCAGCAACGAAAGAATCGCACCCCACGAACGCAGCATGGTCATGATTGCCGTCCCGCTCCCGGCCGAAGTCTGTTTGTTCTCGCCGCCGGACGGATCGCGGGGCTGCCTGGTTTTCGTTCGGCCGTACCCGGTGTCGCGTGTGGAACGGCCGCGCTACAGGATACTTCGATTGACAGCGGCGCGGCACCCTCTTGGTACTTTCCTGATCGCGGCACGCGTCCATACAAAGAAAAACCCGCGACGCATGAAGCCATCGCGGGTTCTCGGCATGCGGCGCGAGCGCGCGCATGAAATCTGGTGGGCCCGGCGGGGTTCGAACCCGCGACCAATCGATTATGAGTCGACTGCTCTAACCGCTGAGCTACAAGCCCTGAAAAGAATCGAAGCGTGTCACACGCTGCCCCGGCAAAGAAGCCGGGCCGGCATTGTAACAACAAAGGAGACAAACGCCACCGGCATCACGCGGATACCGGCGGCGTTCGCAGGAGAGACGCTGGAAATCAGTTCCCTTCGAGGAACGACTTCAGCTTGTCGGAACGGCTCGGGTGACGCAGCTTGCGCAGCGCCTTGGCCTCGATCTGACGGATCCGTTCACGCGTGACGTCGAACTGCTTGCCGACTTCCTCGAGCGTGTGATCGGTGCTCATCTCGATACCGAAGCGCATCCGCAGCACCTTCGCCTCGCGCGGCGTCAGCGAATCGAGCACGTCCTTCACGACGTCGCGCATGCTCGCATGCAGCGCGGCATCCGCCGGCGCGACCGTGTTGGTGTCCTCGATGAAGTCGCCGAGATGGGAATCGTCGTCGTCACCGATCGGCGTTTCCATCGAGATCGGCTCCTTCGCGATCTTCATGATCTTGCGGATCTTGTCTTCCGGCATCTCCATCTTCTCGGCGAGCGTTGCCGGATCCGGCTCGAGACCGGTTTCCTGCAGGATCTGCCGCGAGATGCGGTTCATCTTGTTGATCGTCTCGATCATGTGAACCGGAATACGGATCGTGCGCGCCTGGTCCGCGATCGAGCGCGTGATGGCCTGGCGGATCCACCACGTCGCATAGGTCGAGAACTTGTAGCCGCGACGGTATTCGAACTTGTCCACCGCCTTCATCAGGCCGATGTTACCTTCCTGGATCAGGTCGAGGAACTGCAGGCCGCGGTTCGTGTACTTCTTCGCGATCGAGATCACGAGACGCAGGTTGGCCTCGGTCATTTCACGCTTCGCCTGGCGCGCCTTCAGTTCGCCGGCCGCCATCTGGCGGTTGGTTTCCTTCAGGTCCTTCAGCGGCAGCACGACACGCGCCTGCAGGTCGAGCAGGCGCTGCTGCTGTTCGCGAATCGCCGGAATGTTACGCGACAGCACCGCGCTGTACGAATGGCCTTCGGCCATGATCTTCTCGGCCCAGTCGAGGTCGGTTTCGCTGCCCGGGAAGCGCGCGATGAATTCCGAACGCGGCATGCCGCACTTGTCGACGACGATGTGCAGGATCTGGCGTTCGACCTGACGCACTTCGTCCACCTGCGCACGCAGCGTGTCGCACAGGCGTTCGACGGTACGCGCGGTGAAGCGGATCGTCATCAGTTCGGTCTGGATCGTTTCCTGCGCCTTCAGGTAGGCCTTCGACTTGTAGCCTTCCTTTTCGAACGCGCGGCGCATCTTGTCGAACCACTCGCTGATCTGCGAGAACTTCTCGAGCGACGCGCGCTTGAGGGCTTCGAGCTGGGCGGCGTTGGCCGATGCCTGTGCGGCACCGTCATCTTCCTCCTCTTCCTCTTCCTCCTCTTCCTCTTCGGCTTCCTCGTCCTCGTTCTCGATGGCTTCCGCTTCCTTCGCGGAGAAGCCGTCGGTATCGGCGGCGTCCGCAGCATTCGGATCGAGCAGGCCGTCGACGAGCTCGTCGACGCGGATCTCTTCGTTCGCGACGCGTTCGGCCATCGCGAGGATGTCGGCGATCGTCGTCGGGCACGCGGAGATGGCCATCACCATGTGGCGCAGGCCGTCCTCGATCCGCTTCGCGATCTCGATTTCGCCTTCACGCGTGAGCAGCTCGACCGTGCCCATTTCGCGCATGTACATCCGGACCGGATCGGTCGTGCGGCCGAATTCCGAATCGACGGTGGACAGCGCGACTTCCGCTTCCTCTTCGACTTCATCGTCCGACGACGCGGCGGGCGCGTTGTCGTTCAGGAGCAGCGTTTCCGCGTCCGGCGCCTGCTCGTAGACCGCCACGCCCATGTCGTTGAACGTGCCGATGATGCCTTCGAGGGCTTCGGTCTCGGTGAAGTTGTCCGGCAGGTGGTCGTTGATTTCGGCGTACGTGAGGAAGCCGCGCTCCTTGCCGAGCTTGATCAGCGCGCGCAGTTTCACGCGGCGCTCTTCGAGCTCCTCGGCCGTACCCGGCGTGCTCGTCGCGAACGCTTCCTTCAGCAGCGCCTTTTCCTTGGCGCGACGGTCGCGCACCTTGGATTTGCCCGGTGCAGCCGCTGCTGCTGCGGGCTGCTCGTCGCTCTGATTTGCGTCGTCTTCGACGGATACTTCGTTCAGCTTTTTGGTCATGGAGTTCGCCGTACCGGCTATATCGACTCGCGGCTGCTGGACGACAGCCGGTTGAACCGTGGGTGCATGAGTAGTACGTACTGCCGTTTCGTCCGCGGCGGCAGTCGTGTCCCTTGCGCTTTTCGCACTTGCCCGCTTCGCCGCCGGCTTGGCCGGCCCGGAGTCGGGTCTGGCGGCAGCCCGTGTTCTGGCTGCCGGCGCCGGCGCAGCCTGAGCAGTGCCGGCCGCGGTTTTTTTTCCTGCTGGGGCTGACGTGGCTGAAGACGTTGTCCTGGTGGAAGAAGCAGACTTGGCCGCTGTGACCTTCTTGGTCGGCTCCGTCGAGCCCTTGCCTGTTGCTTTCTTTCCGCCTGTCGTCTTTGCCATCGCGATTCTCGCCTTTGCTTGGAAAACAAACCGCTGGAAACCTTATATTATAGCACGCTGGGGAACCCTCTCTAAGCTCCCCGGCCGCCTACAGCCCGAGCCGACGCTTCATGTCGGTTCGCTGCTGGTTCAATTCCGTCAATTCGGCCAATTCCTCGGGTGTGAAGGTGGATTGCCGCGCCAGCCTGTCAAGCCGGTCGCAGCAAGCGTCGTAACGCATCTTGAGCACCGCGGCCTGCAACTCCTCCCCCGCGATCCGTTCCTGCTCACGCTGCCGCTCGGGCACCGTCTCGTCTTCCGGATTCTGTAACAGCAAATCGCGGACGTTTTCATCATAGTCCAGAATTTCGCGGAAGATTTCCTCGTAAGTCGCTCCATTCGAGGACGTCCGCAGGACATCGGAAAGCAGCCGGAACTCCGCGCCGTCGCCCAGCGCGCGGGCATGCTCGACGACCTCCGCGAACAGTTCGCCGATGCGCGGCAACGCACGCAGGGTCGCAAGCTGTTCATCGTCGAGCTGCGACGCGATGCGCGGATGCATCACCAGCGTGCGCAACGCACGCTTTTCGCTGTCCGTCACGCGGCGCCGCTCGCTGCGTGCGGGCGCCTGGCGCGGCGGTGCCGCGATCCGCGTATCGACGTCGGACAGCCCCGCGACCTCTTCGAACGGGATATCGAGGCGGTCGGCGAACATGTGCATGATCTGCGCGCGCAACGCGTTCGCGGGCAGCGCCTGCAACATCGGCTTCGCATCGAACAACGCCTTCGCGCGGCCTTCCGGCTGATCGAGCGCCTTGCCGGCAATTGCTTCGTTCAGCAGAAATTGCGACAGCGGCATCGCGCGCTCGACCTGTTCGGAGAACGCATCCGCGCCGAATTCGCGCACGTAGCTGTCCGGATCGTGCTCGGCCGGCAAAAACAGGAACCGGATCGTACGGTTGTCGCCGGCATGCGGCAGGCATGCCTCGAGCGCGCGCCGGGCCGCCCGCCGCCCGGCCGAATCGCCGTCGAAACTGAAAATGACCGTATCGGTCTGGCGCAGCAGCTTCTGCACGTGAATCGGCGTACACGCGGTGCCGAGTGTCGCGACCGCGTTCGGGAACCCGAGCTGCGCGAGCGCGACGACGTCCATGTAGCCTTCGACGACCAGCACGTACTTGCGCTCGCGAATCGCGAGCCGCGCCTCGAACAGGCCGTACAGCTCGCTCCCCTTGTTGAACAACGGGGTTTCAGGCGAGTTCAGGTACTTCGGCTCGCCGCTGCCGAGCACGCGGCCGCCGAAGCCGATCACCTGCCCCTTCACATTGCGGATCGGGAACATGATCCGCTCGCGGAACCGGTCGTAGCGGCGCGCGACGCCCTGCGCATCGGTCTTCTCGCTGACGATCACGAGCCCCGACTCGACGAGCGACTCGTCGCGATAGTCGGGGAATGCGGCCTCGAGGTTCTGCCAGCCGTCCGGCGCATAGCCGAGCCCGAAGCGCGCGGCGATCTCGCCGGTCAGGCCCCGGTTTTTCAGGTACTGGATCGCGACGGTCGCGCCACGCAACTGCTTGCGGTAGTAGTCGCACGCAGCGGTCATTGCATCGGACAGCGCGGTCGCAACCGATTTCGACACCGACGCCGGATAGTCGCCACCGCCTCCACCCCCACCGCCGCCACGCATCGACGGCTCGTGCGGTACGGTCAGGCCGACCGACTGCGCGAGCTCCTGCACGGCTTCCGGGAACGTGAGACCCGCGTGTTCCATCAGGAAGCCGATCGCCGTGCCGTGCGCGCCGCAGCCGAAGCAGTGATAGAACTGCTTGGTCGGGCTGACCGTAAACGACGGGCTTTTCTCGTTATGGAACGGGCACAGCCCCATGAAGTTGGCGCCGCCCTTCTTGAGCTGCACGTACCGGCCCACCACGTCGACGATATCGACGCGGTTCAGCAAATCCTGCAGGAACGAATGCGGAATCACCGTGGGATCGAGCGAAAAAAGACAATACGACAACCCGGCGCACGCACCGCGCGCGCCGGGGAGACAGGTGTTACTTCGAAAGCGCGGCCTTGACCAGTGCGGAAATGGCCGTCATGTCGGCACGGCCGGCGAGCTTGCCCTTCAGGACGCCCATTACCTTGCCCATGTCCTGCGGGCCCGCCGCGCCCGTCTGCGCGACCGCGGCCTGGACTTCGGCGGCCACCTCGGCCTCCGACAGCTGCTCGGGCATGTAGCCGCTCAGCACGACCAGTTCGGCCTGCTCCTTCGCGACGAGGTCGTCACGGCCGGCGGCCTGGAACTGGCTGATCGAATCCTTGCGCTGCTTGATCATCTTGTCGATCACGGCCGTGATGCCCGCGTCGTCGAGGGTGATCTGATCGTCGACTTCGCGCTGCTTGATCGCGGCCATCAGCAGGCGAATCGTTGCCAGGCGCTCACTTTCCTTCGCGCGCATCGCGGCCTTCATGTCTTCGCTGATCTGCTCTTTCAAACTCATCTTTCACCCGGGAAGGAAACGTGAATCCGACGCCCGCCATACGGGCGTCAACACAAAAACCCGCTTGGGACTGTGTCTCAAGCGGGTTGCTCGAATCCGGCATCGGCGGCTCGCCTGATCGGTCGCACGATCATGCTCGATCTTCCGCGATCGCCCGGAGTCGCCGGTGCGCCGCTCAGCGAACCGCGCGGCGCCCAATCGTTCAGTACAGCTTCTTCGGCAGCGTCTGGCTGCGGATACGCTTGTAATGACGCTTCACCGCTGCCGCCTTCTTGCGCTTGCGCTCCGCGGTCGGCTTCTCGTAAAACTCGCGCGCGCGAAGTTCGGTCAACAACCCGTTCTTCTCGATCGTGCGCTTGAAGCGACGCATTGCAACTTCGAACGGCTCGTTCTCTTTAACGCGAATGATCGTCATGATCCGACACGAATAAAGGTTTGCAGGGAAAGACTACCGAGTATAGCAGAGCGATTGCCCAAAGGCACGGGGCCTGGTCCCGCCAAAACGGCGTCGGCCCGGCATGTCAGGCGCCACGCGAATACTCCGCGGCAGCCTGCCCGGCCGCCGTGCCGGACGCCCACGCCCACTGGAAGTTGTAGCCGCCGAGCCAGCCCGTCACGTCCACCGCCTCGCCGACGAAGAACAGCCCCGGCACACGCGCGCTCATCATCGTCGCCGACGACAGGTCGCGCGTATCGACCCCGCCCTTCGTCACTTCGGCTTTCTTGTAGCCCTCGGTGCCGTTCGGCGTCAGCGTCCAGCCGGACAGCGCGTCGCCGATCTGGCGCAGCGTCTTGTCGGGCAGGTCCGCGAGCCGCGCGTCGGCCGCGACGCGATGGGTGTCGAGCCACGCATGCGCGAGGCGCGACGGCACCCAGTCCGCGAGCAGCGAGCCGATCTGGCGCTTCGACGTGCGCTTCGCGTCGAGCAGGTCGGCCACCGTATCGCGTTGCGGCAACAGATCGACGCGGATCGGGTCGCCCGGCTGCCAATAACTCGAAATCTGCAGGATCCCTGGCCCGGACAGGCCGCGATGGGTCAGCAACAGGTCCTCGACGAATTCTCCGCCGCGCTTCCTGTCGCCGGTCGAAACGCGCACTTCGAGCGATACACCGGACAACGCCGCGAACGGCTCCCAGTCCTGCTGCGCGAACGTCAGCGGCACGAGCGCGGGCCGCGTGTCGATCAGCTTGTGGCCGAACTGCTTGGCGAGCCGGTAACCGAAGTCGGTCGCGCCGATTTTCGGAATCGACAGGCCGCCGGTCGCGATGATCAGAGCGCGCGCGCCGATCGTCCCCGCCTGCTGCGTGTCGAGAGCGAAGCCGTCGGCCGGCGCGTGGCGCACCGCGTCGACGACGACGGGCCTGCGCCACGCGATGCCGCCCGCGTCGCACTCGTGCTTCAGCACGTCGATGATCGCGTCGCTGCCGTGGTCGCAAAAGAGCTGGCCCTTGTGCTTTTCGTGCCAGGTCACATGATGGCGCTTGAGCAGCCCGAGGAAGTCGCGCGGCGTGTAGCGCGCCAGCGCCGAGCGCGCGAAATGCGGATTCGCCGACAGATAGTTGTCGGGGCCCGCGTAAAGATTCGTGAAGTTGCAGCGGCCGCCGCCCGAGATGCGGATCTTCTCGGCGAGCCGCGGCGCGTGGTCGATCAGCACGACGCGGCGGCCGAGCTGCCCGGCAACCGCGGCGCTCATCATCCCGGCGGCGCCCGCGCCGATCACGGCGATGTCATAGGTTTCCATGGCGCGGATTGTACCCGCCCGGCCTCCGGCCCGGGGCTGCCTGCGGCGGCGACCTGCCCCCGCCTGCTATAATTTTCGGTTACGTTGACCTTCCTGCGGCGCGCTCGATACGGCGCGCCCTGCCCGCACCCATGCTCGTTCTCGGCATCGAAAGCTCCTGTGACGAAACCGGCCTCGCGCTCTACGACACGCAGCGCGGCCTGCTCGCGCACGCGCTCCATTCGCAGATCGCGATGCACCGCGAGTACGGCGGCGTCGTGCCCGAGCTCGCGTCGCGCGACCACATCCGCCGCGCGCTGCCGCTGCTCGAGGAAGTGATGGCGCAAAGCGGCACGCGCCGCGACGACATCGACGCGATCGCATTCACCCAGGGCCCCGGCCTCGCCGGCGCGCTGCTGGTCGGCGCGAGCATCGCAAATGCGCTCGCGCTTGCCTGGAACAAGCCGACCGTCGGCATCCATCACCTCGAAGGCCACCTGCTGTCGCCGCTGCTCGTCGACGAGCCGCCGCCGTTCCCGTTCGTCGCCCTGCTGGTGTCCGGCGGCCACACGCAACTGATGCGCGTGACCGACGTCGGCGTGTACGAGACGCTCGGCGAAACGCTCGACGACGCGGCCGGCGAAGCATTCGACAAGACGGCCAAGCTGATCGGCCTCGGCTACCCGGGCGGCCCGGAAGTCTCGAAGCTCGCCGAAACCGGCACGCCGGGTGCGGTCGTGCTGCCGCGCCCGATGCTGCATTCGGGCGATCTCGACTTCAGCTTCAGCGGCCTGAAGACGGCCGTGCTCACGCAGATGAAGAAGTTCGAAGCGGCGAAGCTGGAGGGCGTTGCGCTCGAACGCGCGAAGGCCGACCTCGCGCGCGGCTTCGTCGATGCGGCCGTCGACGTGCTCGTCGCGAAGTCGCTCGCCGCGCTGAAGAAAACGAAGCTCAAGCGCCTCGTGGTCGCGGGCGGTGTCGGCGCGAACCGCCAGTTGCGCGCCGCGCTGTCGGCCGCCGCGACCAAGCGCGGTTTCGACGTGCACTACCCCGACCTCGCGCTCTGCACCGACAACGGCGCGATGATCGCGCTCGCGGGCGCATTGCGGCTCGGCCGCTGGCCCGAGCAGGCGAATGCCGACTACGCCTTCACGGTGAAGCCGCGCTGGGATCTCGCGTCGCTCGCACGCTGAGCGACGCCCCGCAACACAACGCCACACCGACAAACGAAAAGGCCGCTCATGCGAGCGGCCTTTTTCATCGGCGCGGCAAAACGACGCAGCGTTATGCCGCCTGCCGCTTGTCGCGCTCGATCAATGCATACGCGCTGTGATTGTGGATCGACTCGAAGTTCTCGGCTTCGAGCACATACGCGACCACGCGCTCGTCCGCGTCGAGACGCTGCGCGACGTCGCGCACGAGATCCTCGACGAACTTCGGGTTCTCGTATGCGCGCTCGGTGACGAACTTCTCGTCCGGACGCTTCAACAGGCCCCACAGCTCGCACGACGCCTCTTCCTCCGCGATGCGGATCAGCGCCTCGACCGGCAGGTCGGCCGCGAGCTCCGCGTCGATCGTCACGTGCGAGCGCTGGTTGTGCGCGCCGTATTGCGAGATCTTCTTCGAGCACGGGCACAGGCTCGTCACCGGCACGAGCACCTTGAGGAACAGGCGCGTGTCGCCGTTGCGGCTTTCGCCCGCGAGCGTCACTTCATAGTCGAGCAGGCTCTGCACACCCGACACCGGCGCCGTCTTGTTCACGAAGTACGGGAACGTGACCTCGATGCGGCCCGCCTCGGCTTCCAGCTTCTCGAGCATCGACGCGAGCATCGTGCGAAAACGCTCGACCGTCAGCGGTGCGCGATTCTCTTCGAGCAGCGCGACGAAGCGCGACATGTGCGTACCCTTCTGGTCGGCCGGCAGGCGGACGTCGAGATTCCAGACGCCGACGGTCGGCTGCACGTCGCCGCCTTCGGTACACACCGTCAACGGATGCCGGACCGCCTTCACGCCCACGCGCTGAATCGGAATCTGGCGGGTATCCACCGTGCTCTGCACGTCGGGCATCACGAAGGCGGGATTCATCTGGTTCATCTTGTTCAATCCTTGTAAGCCGCGCGTTCGATGACGCGCACGCCGCGTCATGCGGCAGCCGGAAAAGCAACATGGGCCCGCAGGCCCATGTTTTCCGCATCAATGAAGACCGGTCGCGCCAGTCGCACCGGCACCGCCCGCGGGCGGCGCCAGCTTATGCGACGCGCTTCGCCTGACCGGCGACATCGGCCGCCGGATTCAGAAAGCGTTCGCGAATCGATTTCGCGATACCCGCGCCGTCGAGGCCGCATTGCGACAGCAGCTTCGCGGGGTCGCCGTGATCGATGAACAGGTCAGGGAGGCCCAATTGTAGTACGGGTCGGATAACCCCACTCTCCATCAGGGCTTCCACGCAGGCCGAGCCCGCGCCGCCCATCACGCAGCCTTCCTCGACCGTGACGAGGTAGTCGTGCGTCTCGGCGAGTTCACGCACGAGCGCCGCGTCGACCGGCTTCACGAAGCGCATGTTCGCGACGGTTGCATCGAGTTCCTCGGCAGCGGCAAGCGACGGTGCGACCATCGTGCCGAACGCGAGGATCGCGACGCGCTTGCCTTCCGGCTGCGACGTATGGCGACGCACTTCACCCTTGCCGAGCGGAATCTCGGTGAACTCCTTCACCGTCGCCACGCCCGTACCCGCGCCGCGCGGATAACGCACCGCGGTCGGGTTCGGCTGTTGCAGCGCCGTGTGCAGCATCTGGCGGCATTCGTTCTCGTCAGATGCGGCCATGATCGTCATGTTCGGAATGCAGCGCATGAACGCGAGATCGTACGCGCCCGCATGCGTCGCGCCGTCCGCGCCGACGAGGCCCGCGCGGTCGATCGCGAACACGACCGGCAGGTTCTGCAGCGCGACGTCGTGGATCAGCTGATCGTACGCACGTTGCAGGAACGTCGAGTAGATCGCGACGACCGGCTTGAGCCCTTCGGTCGCGAGGCCGCCGGCGAACGTCACCGCGTGCTGCTCGGCGATGCCGACGTCGTAGTAGCGATCCTTGAAGCGCTTCTCGAACTCGACCATGCCCGAGCCTTCGCGCATCGCGGGCGTGATGCCGACGACGCGCGTGTCGCGCTCGGCTTCATCGCACAGCCACTCGCCGAACACCTGCGTGTACGTCTTCTTCGCGGGCGTGGCGGACGGCTTGATGCCTTCGGCCGGATTGAACTTGCCCGGGCCGTGGTAGAGCACGGGATCGGCTTCGGCGAGCTTGTAGCCCTGGCCTTTCTTCGTCACCACGTGCAGGAACTGCGGGCCGCGCAATTCGCGGATGTTCTGCAGCGTCGGGATCAGCGAATCGAGATCGTGACCGTCGATCGGGCCGATGTAGTTGAAGCCGAACTCTTCGAACAGCGTGGCCGGCACGACCATGCCCTTCGCGTGCTCCTCGAGCTTGCGTGCGAGTTCGAGCACCGGCGGTGCAACGCTCAGCACGCGCTCGACGCCCGCGCGCGCAGCCGCGTAGAAGCGGCCCGACATCAGGCGTGCGAGATGGCGATTCAGCGCACCGACCGGCGGCGAGATCGACATGTCGTTGTCGTTGAGGATCACGAGCACTTTCGCGTCTTCCGACACGCCCGCGTTGTTCATCGCCTCGAACGCCATGCCGGCGGTCATCGCGCCGTCGCCGATCACGGCGATCGAGAAGCGGTCGTCGCCGTTCAGCTGGCTGCCGATCGCCATGCCGAGCGCGGCCGAGATCGACGTGCTCGAGTGCGCGGTGCCGAACGTGTCGTATTCCGACTCCGAACGGCGCGGGAAACCCGAGATGCCGTCCTGCTGACGCAGCGAATGCATCTGGTCGCGACGCCCCGTCAGGATCTTGTGCGGGTAGGTCTGGTGCCCCACGTCCCAGACGATGCGATCGTTCGGCGTGTTGAACACGTAGTGCAACGCGATCGTCAGCTCGACCGTCCCGAGGTTGGACGACAAATGGCCGCCCGTCTTCGACACACTGTCGAGCACGAACGCGCGCAGTTCATCCGCGAGCGGTTGAAGTTGGCGACGATCGAGGCGGCGCAAGTCCGCCGGGTCGTCGATGGTTTTCAGCAAGTCGTACATCGTCGTTCCATTGTAGGAAATCAAACGCGCCCGCATTCTGTTGCACGCACCGTAGCATGTGCGCGGCGGCGGGCTTTCGCGTCAGCTGACCCGGTTCACTACCAGGTCGGCAAGTTCGGCGAGACGCTGAGCGCGTGCGCCGAACGGTTTCAGCGCGTCGTGCGCTTCGGCGCGCAGCTGTGCTGCGAGCTCGCGCGACGCCTCAAGGCCGAGGATCGATACATAGGTCGGCTTGTCGTTCGCCGCATCCTTGCCGGCCGTCTTGCCGAGCGTCGCCGAATCGGTCGTGACGTCGAGAATGTCGTCGACGACCTGGAAGGCCAGACCCACGGCCCCTGCGTACACATCGAGCGCCGCCATCGTTTCCGCCGACGGCGTCTCGCCGGCCAGCGCGCCCATCCGCACGGCCGCGCGCAGCAGTGCGCCCGTCTTCATCCGGTGCATCGTCTCGAGCTGCTCGCGCGTCAGCTTGAGGCCGACGCTCGCCAGGTCGATCGCCTGCCCGCCGGCCATGCCGATCGAGCCGCTCGCCAGCGCCAGCTCGCGCACGAGCGCGGCCTGCTGCACCGGCGACAGCGCAGCGGCATCGGTCAGCGCAACGAACGCCTGCGACTGCAGCGCGTCGCCGACCAGCAGTGCCGTCGGCTCGTCGTACTGCACGTGCACGGTCGGCTTGCCGCGACGCAGTGCGTCGTCGTCCATGCACGGCATGTCGTCGTGCACGAGCGAGTAGACATGGATCATCTCCAGTGCCGCCGCCGCCGCATTGCGCGCCGCTTCCGTCGCGCCGGTCAGTTCGCCTGCTGCATGGCACAGCAGCGGGCGAACGCGTTTGCCGCCGCCGAGGACCGCGTAGCGCATCGCCTCGTGGAGTTTCACCGGCACCGCGGTTTCAGCGGGCAAATAGTGGCCGAGTGCGTCCTCGACACGGTCAAGCACGGACCGCATCCATTGTTCGAATGTCATAGATCGTCGTCTTCGCCGTCCGTGGCGGCCGTTCCGGACGAAAGCGGCTTCAGCGTCGCGCCGTCGAGCACGCGAACCTGCTGTTCCACCTTCTCGAGCTGCTGTTGGCAAAACGCAACGAGGGTCGCACCGCGGCGGTATGCCGTCAGTGAATCCTCGAGGCTCAACGCGCCGCCTTCCATCCGGGCAACCAGCGTCTCGAGCTCCGCGAGCGCCATCTCATAATTGTCCGGCAACGGTTCGGTGCCATTGCCGGGCGGCGTGGCGCCTGGGGATGCGGTTTTCGCCATGGACGAGGGTGTCAAATTTCAAAACAAGTCGGACATTCTACGGCAAAAGAGAATTTTCCGACCTGCCGTCTTGGGCACCCGCTACATATTCCGGCCCCACCTTCGACGCACATTGTGCGCCTTCCGATTGCCGCCCGACAAAAAATTGACACAAATCAGGCACTTAATCCTAGCCTTGCGAGGCGAACCGGGTATAATTCCCCGTTTCCCTAAATCGATTTTTCGATGGTTGGGTTGTTCACTGCTTTCACGCTAACACCGGGAGTGGGAATGTCCAATCTGAGCGATGCGCTTCAGTTGAAGTCGGCCCACAGCCAGCTTCCAGTCACTGCATACTTCGATGAGGCGCTACTCGAGCGCGAGATCGAAACCCTCTTCAAGAAAGGACCTCGTTACGTCGGGCACGAGTTGATGGTGCCCGAGGCGGGGGATTATTTTGCGCTGCCGTCCGAGAAGGAAGGTCGCGTGCTGGTCCGCAACCCCGCGAACCAGATCGAACTGCTGTCGAACGTCTGCCGCCACCGGCAGGCGATCATGCTCAACGGGCGCGGCCACACGCAGAACATCGTGTGCCCGCTGCACCGCTGGACGTACGACCTGGAAGGCCAGCTGCTCGGCGCGCCGCACTTCCCCGACAAGCCGTGCCTGAACCTCGGCAAGAGCCCGCTGCAGAACTGGCAGGGGCTGCTGTTCGAAGCCGAAGGCCGGAATGTCGCGCGCGATCTCGCCGATCTCGGCACGAAGCATCACTTCGATTTCTCCGAGTACCACTTCGATCACGTCGAAGTGCACGAGTGCGATTACAACTGGAAGACGTTCATCGAGGTCTATCTCGAGGATTACCATGTCGTCCCGTTCCACCCGGGCCTCGGCAGCTTCGTGTCATGCGACGATCTCAAGTGGGAGTTCGGCGACTGGTACAGCGTGCAGACGGTCGGCGTGCACAACGCACTCGCGAAACCGGGCAGCGCGACTTACCAGAAATGGCACGAGCAGGTGCTCAAGTTCCGCAACGGCGTGCCGCCGGAGTTCGGCGCGATCTGGATGGTCTACTACCCGGGCCTGATGATCGAGTGGTATCCGCACGTGCTCGTCGTGTCGTGGCTGATCCCGCAAGGCCCGCAAAAGACGACCAACATCGTCGAGTTCTATTACCCCGAGGAAATCGCGCTGTTCGAACGCGAATTCGTCGAGGCGGAACGCGCCGCCTATATGGAAACGGCCGTCGAGGACGACGAAATCGCGATGCGGATGGACGCAGGCCGCCGTGCGCTGATGGCACGCGGCGAGTCGCAGGTCGGCCCGTACCAGAGCCCGATGGAAGACGGCATGCAGCACTTCCACGAGTTCCTGCGCCGCCACCTCGGCGACATCTGACAGCCGGTGCGGCGCTTTGACGCCGCACGGCATCCGGCAGACGAAAAGACGGGCTTCGGCCCGTCTTTTTTTGTTTAGACTTGGAATGTCAGGCCATTCGCACTCCAGGGAGCCGTCATGCCACACACCCACTACACCACGCTCATTTCCGCCGCCAATCTCGCCGAGCGCCTGGCGGCGGCGCCCGGCAGCGTCGTACTGTTCGATTGCCGCTTTGATCTCGCCGATCCCGCCGCCGGCGAAGCCGCGTATGCGGCCGGCCATATCCCCGGCGCACAGTATCTTCATCTCGACCGCGACCTGTCGGGCCGCAAGACGGGCACCAACGGCCGCCATCCGCTGCCGACCCGCGACGCACTCGCCACGCTGCTCGCGAGCCGAGGCCTCAAGCAGGGCCAGCAAGTCGTCGCGTATGACGCGCAGGGCGGCGCCTATGCGGCGCGCCTGTGGTGGCTGCTGCGCTGGCTCGGCCACGATTCGGTCGCCGTGCTCGACGGCGGCCTGCAGGCCTGGGAAGCAGCGGGCCAGCCTCTGGCGACCGACGTGCCGCACCCGGCCGCCGGCGATTTCCGCGCGGCGGCGCCGCTCGAATCGACGGTCGACGCGGCAGCCGTGCTCGCCAACGTGAGCACACCCACGCGCGTCGTGATCGATGCGCGCGCACCCGACCGCTACCGCGGCGAAAACGAAACGATCGATCGTGTGGGCGGCCACATCCCCGGTGCGCGCAACCGCTTCTTCAAGGACAACCTCGCCGCGGACGGCCGCTTCAAGACCGGCCATGAACTGCGCGAAGCGTTTTCCGCGGTGCTGGCGGGCACCGAACCGAACCGCGTGATCCTGCAATGCGGCTCCGGCGTCACCGCCTGCCACAATGCGCTTGCACTGGAGGTGGCGGGCCTGCACGGCGCGTCGCTGTATCCGGGCTCGTGGAGCGAATGGAGCGCCGATCCGTCGCGACCGATCGCAACCGGCCCGACACCGTAAGCGCGGCCACAACGCAGCGGCGGCATGTGCCGCCGCTTGCCGTTTACATCACGCCGTACTTGTGGAACCACGCGATCGCGCGCTTCCAGCTCTCCTCCGCATCGGCCTTCACATAACTCGGCCGGTAATCGGCAAAGAACGCGTGGCCGGCATCCGGATACACGACGATCTCCGATTCGCGCGCGAGCTTCGAATCGCTCGCCTGGATCGCCTTGCGCATGTCGGCAAGCGATGCCTGCGTGATGTTCGCGTCCTTCTCGCCATACAGCCCGAGCACGGGCACCTTCAGCAACGATGCATGATCGACCGGGTTGAACGGCGTCATCTCGTCGGTCTTGCCTTCGACGAACCCGTACCATGCAACGGCCGCACGCACGTGCGGGTTGTGCTCGGCATACAGCCAGCTCTGACGGCCGCCCCAGCAGAACCCGACCACGCCGAGACGCGACAGGTCGCCGCCGTTCTTGCCGGCCCACGCGACAGTCGCATCGAGATCCTCGGTCACCTGCCGGTCCGGTACCTTGCTGATGATGTGCTCGGACAGATCCTTGATCGTCGGATACTTCGCCGCATTGCCCTGCCGTACGAACAGGTCGGGCGCGATGGCGAGATAACCGAGCTTCGCGAAGCGGCGGCAGACGTCGGCGATGTGCGCGTGCACGCCGAAGATCTCGTGAATCACGATGACGACCGGCAGGTTCGTCTTGTCCTTCGGCTGCGCGCGATACGCGGGCACGCTCGCGTCTCCCGAGCGGATCTCGACGGTGTCGACGTCCAGCCCTTCGCTGTCAGTCGTGACCGTCTGCGCCGACACGGGCAGCACCGCCGCTGCGAAGGCACCGCCCAGCGCGGCCTGCATGAACTTGCGGCGCGAGAACGGAACGTGGGGAACCAGGCTGTCGACTTCGGGTTTCAACATGAATGCACTCCTCGATTGGGCGCCGACGTCACGATCGCGGATACGGCATGACGTGGCATCGCGCCGGCATGCGGCGCGGATGTCGCGGCGGTTGGCACCCCGCCGCAAACGGAAACCCGGACAAGATGCCCAATAATCCGTTGTCACGTCAACTGTCGGATATGTAAGACTCGATTACGGCGCGTTGCTTCGACACGTCGATCGCCGCACAAAAACGGCAGGCGCCCCATCGAATCGCGATGCAACAAGCCGCATGTCGATCGCCGTCGCGCGATCGGATGGTGGCGAATTGAAACGAAAAACACGCGGTCGATGTTGCCCGCCACATGCCGGCACGGCAGCACGCAAAAAAACGACGGGCAGGGACGGCGCACGACGTGCGCTCCCCGCCCGCTTGCCCGCGCGAACGCGCGCTCAGTGCAACTTGACGCGCGGCAGCGTCGTGCGCCGCAGCCAGTGCGCAACCGTGTCGAGCATCATGCGCGGATAGCCGTGCAGCGCGGCGATGTGCATCCGGTACAGCGACATGTACATGTAGCGCGCGAACAGCCCTTCGATCAGCATGTTGCCGCCGATCAGCCCGCCCATCAGGTTGCCGACCGCGCTGAAGTGGCCGAGCGACACGAGCGAGCCGAGGTCGCGATAGGTGAATTCGGGCAGCGGGCGCCCGTCGAGCCGACAGCCGATTGCCTTCAGCAGGAAGCTCGCCTGCTGATGCGCAGCCTGCGCGCGCGGCGGCACGTTGCGCTCGTTGCCGGGCCATGCGCATGCCGCACAATCGCCTAGCGCGAACACGTTGTCGTCGGTAAAGGTCTGCAGCGTGCGGCGCACGTCAAGCTGGCCGAGCTTGTTGACCTGGAGGCCATCGAGATTGGCGAGCACGGACGGCGCCTTGATGCCCGCGGCCCAGACCGTCAGGTCGGCGCGCACCGTCTTGCCGCTCGCCGTATGAACGGCGCCGGGCGCCACCTCGGTCACGCGCTCGGCAAGCATCAGCCGCACGCCGATCTTTTCGAGCAGTTCGGCCGTCGCCGACGACACGCGCTCCGGCAACGCCGGGAGAATTCGCGGCCCCGATTCGATCAGCACGATGCCGACGTCGTGCCGCGGGTCGAGCTTGTGCAGCCCGTAGGCCGACAACACCTGCGCGGTGTTGCGCAACTCGGCGGACAACTCGACGCCCGTCGCGCCGCCACCGACGATCACGACCTGGATGCGCGGCTCGGCCGCCTCGCCAGGCGCGGTCGGCGCCGGCGCCTGATGTTCCGCACGCATGCACGCGGCGATCAGCCGCTTGCGGAAACGCTCGGCCTCGCCGACCGTATCGAGCGCGATCGCGTTTTCCGATGCGCCCTGCACGCCGAAGAAGTGGGTCGTGCTGCCGATCGCGATCACGAGCGTGTCGTATTCCAGCTCGCGCGCCGGCAGCAGTTCCTCGCCGTCGCTGTCGTTGATGGGTGACAGCGTCAAGCGTTTCGCCGCGCGGTCGAGCCCGGTCAGCTCGCCCTGCTGGAATTCGAAGCCATGCCAGCGCGCCTGCGCCGCATATTCGAGCTCCTGCGTAAACGGATCCATGCTGCCGGCCGCGACCTCATGCAGCAGCGGTTTCCAGATGTGGGTCGGATTGCGGTCGACGAGCGTGACAAGCGCACGCGCGGGACGATTGCCGCGCGCGCCGTAACGGTCGCCGAGCCGCGTCGCCAGTTCCAGGCCGCCCGCGCCTCCGCCTACGATGATGATCCGATGCATCTGTTCCCCCTTTGCGATTCGACACTGCTGCCGCCGGACAGCGCGAACGCGATGCATTCGCGCCACCCGTTGGATTAACCGGTTCGGACATCATCGATGTGCAGTTCGAAGCACTTCGATGCAACCGCCCCGGGAACGCGGGGTGCGCAAGCCCCCGTGTCCATGACATGCATTGTCCGGGAGCTTGCGCGTTGACCACAAGCAAACCATCTCGATATTCAGCATCCCTGCAACAATATGCCGCAGGAATCGGGAACCGCGTGGCGGTGCGTCAGTGTGCCTCTTCCCAGTTCGCGCCGGCCCCCACTTCGGCGACGAGCGGCACCTTGAGCTTCGCGACGCCGCACATCATTTCCGGGAGTTTCTCGCGCACCAGCGACAGTTCCTCGTCGGGCACCTCGAGCACCAGTTCATCGTGCACCTGCATGATCATCCGCGACGCGAGCTTGTCGCGCGTGAGCCAGTCGTCCACCGCGATCATCGACAGCTTGATCAGGTCGGCCGCCGTGCCCTGCATCGGCGCGTTGATTGCAGCGCGCTCGGCCGCCTGGCGGCGCGGGCCGTTGCCGCCGTTGATCTCGGGCAGCCACAGGCGGCGACCGAAAACGGTTTCGACGTAGCCCTTCTCCTTCGCCGCCGAGCGCGTGTCTTCCATGTACTGCGCGACGCCCGGGTAGCGGGCGAAATAGCGGTCGATATAGAGCTTCGCCGCATCGCGCGTAATGCCGAGGTTCGACGCCAGGCCGAACGCGCTCATCCCGTAGATGAGCCCGAAGTTGATCACCTTCGCGATCCGGCGCTGGTCGGAATTGACCTCCAGCGGCGTCACGCCGAACACCTCGGCGGCCGTCGCGCGGTGAATGTCCTCGCCCTGCGAGAACGCGCGCAGCAGCGACGCATCGCCCGAGATATGCGCCATGATCCGCAGTTCGATCTGCGAATAATCGGCCGACACGATCCGGTGGCCCGGCGACGCGATGAACGCCTCGCGGATCCGCCGGCCCTCGGCCGTGCGCACCGGAATGTTCTGAAGATTGGGGTCGTTCGACGCGAGACGGCCCGTGACCGCGACGGCCTGCGCGTAATTCGTATGCACGCGGCCCGTCGAAGGATTCACCATGCGCGGCAGCTTGTCGGTATAGGTCGACTTCAGCTTCGACAGCCCGCGATGCTCGAGCAGCAGCTTCGGCAGCGGGTAGTCCTCGGCCAGTTTCTGCAGCACTTCCTCGTCGGTCGACGGCGCGCCGCTCGGCGTCTTTTTCACGACCGGCAGCTGCAGCTTCTCGAAGAAGATCTGCCCGATCTGCTTCGGCGAGCCGAGATTGAATTCGCCGCCGGCCAGTTCGTACGCCTGCGCTTCGAGCTCGATCAGGCGCGTCGCGATTTCGGTGCTCTGCGCCTGCAGGCGCGCATCGTCGATCAGCACGCCCGTGCGTTCCATCTTGCGCAGCACGAGCGACACGGGCATTTCGATCTCGCGATACACGCGCTCGAGGCCCGGCTCGCGTGCAACCTGCGGATACAGCACGTGATGCAGCTGCAGCGTGATGTCCGCATCTTCGGCCGCGTATGCGGCGGCCTCCGCAAGCGCCACTTCGTCGAAACCGATCTGCTTCGCGCCCTTGCCGGCCACGTCTTCGTACTTGATCGTCTTGACGCCCAGATGGCGCAGCGCGAGGCTGTCCATGTCGTGCGTGCGGTGCGATTCGACGACGTACGATTCGAGCAGCGTGTCGTGCTCGATGCCGTTCAGTTCGATGTCGTAGTTCGCGAGCACCTGCGCGTCGTATTTCAGGTGCTGGCCGACCTTCTTGCGATCGGCCGATTCGAACCACGGCTTCAGGCGCGCAAGCACCTCGTCGATCGGCAGTTGCTCGGGCATGTCGGGGCCGCGGTGTGCGACCGGCAGGTACGCGGCCTTGCCCGGCTCGACCGAAAACGACAGGCCGACGAGCCGCGCGAGCATCGGGTCGAGCGCAGTCGTCTCGGTGTCGAACGCGGTCAATGCGGCCGCATCGATCTTCGCGAACCACGCGTCGAACTGCTCCCAGGTCTGGATCGTGTCGTATTCGCGCACGATGTCGGCCGCCACCACCGGTGCAGGCTCGCCTTCCGGCGCATCGGCGCCGCCGCCTTCGGGCGGCGCGCTGTCGACTTCGCGCAGCCAGGTCTTGAAGCCGTAGCGCGCGAAGATGTCGCGCATCAGGTCACGGGCTTCGCCGTCCGTCTTCAACGACGCTTCGATCGATTCGAGGTGCGGCGCGAGATCGCAGGCCGTCTCGACGGTCACGAGCTTGCGGCCGAGCGGCAGGAAGTCGAGCGCGCGACGCAGGTTGTCGCCGACCACGCCCTTGATGTCGCCCGCATGCTCGATCACGCCGTCGAGGCTGTCGTATTGGGCCAGCCATTTCACGGCCGTCTTGGGCCCGCACTTCTCGACGCCCGGCACGTTGTCGACGGTGTCGCCGATCAGCGCGAGGTAATCGATGATGCGCTCGGGCGGCACGCCGAACTTCGCGATCACGCCGTCGCGATCGAGCGTCTCGTTGGTCATCGTGTTGACGAGCGTGACGCGGTCGGTCACGAGCTGTGCGAGATCCTTGTCGCCCGTCGACACGATCACGTTCATCCCGTGCCGCTCGGCTTCGCGCGCGAGCGTGCCGATCACGTCGTCGGCCTCGACGCCTTCGACCATCAGCAGCGGCCAGCCGAGCGCACGCACGGCGCCGTGGATCGGCTCCACCTGCAACGCAAGATCGGGCGGCATCGACGGACGGTTTGCCTTATAGTCGGCATAAAGGTCGTCACGGAACGTCTTGCCCTTTGCATCGAACACGCAAGCGCTATACTCTGCACTGACTTCCTTGCGCATACGGCGCAGCATGTTGATGATTCCGTAGAGCGCTCCGGTCGGCTCCCCGCCAGGGCCACGCAAATCAGGCATCGCATGGTAAGCCCGATACAGATAGCTCGAACCGTCAACCAATAGCAGGGTCTTACCTTCCAGATTTCGTTCTTCAGGCATTATGAACAAGAGAAAAGTGATTCCGAGTCTGCGTTCGCTCGCAGATCAAGAGCGCGCGACAGCCAAGAAGGCCCGCGCATCGTGGCAGATGTTCACGATTATGGCAGAGTTTATCGAGGCGACCGAGTACCTGTCGGAGATCCGCCCGGCCGTCAGCATCTACGGTTCTGCCCGCCTCAAACCCGATACGCCGCACTACAAGCTGGCCGCGCAGATCGCGCGCAAGCTGTCCGATGCAGGCTTCGCCGTGATCTCCGGCGGCGGCCCCGGCATCATGGAAGCCGCGAACAAGGGCGCGCACGCCGGCAAGGCGCCGTCGGTCGGCCTGAACATCGAGCTGCCGCACGAACAGGCCGGCAACCACTACCAGGACATCTCGCTGCGCTTCCGCCACTTCTTCACGCGCAAGGTCACGTTCGTGAAGAATTCGGATGCGGTGATCGTGATGCCGGGCGGCTTCGGCACGCTCGACGAGCTGTCGGAAGTGCTCACGCTGATCCAGACGAAGAAGTCGCGCCTCGTGCCGATCATCCTCGTCGGCAGCGAGTTCTGGAAGGGGCTGCTGCAATGGTTCCGCGACCAGCTGATCCCGATGGGCCTCATCAATCCGGAAGACATGAACCTGATGCAGGTGATCGACGATCCCGACCAGGTGCTCGACGCCGTGCTCGCGTTCTACGAGGACAGCGGCGAGGAAGAAGGTTCGGACGACGATGGCCATCCGCCGCGCCCCGAAGAAGACCGGATGTTCTACCTGTAACCGGTCGATGAAGACCGCCGGCCCGAGGGCCGGCATCCCGCTTTCCGCGCGGCAGGCGTGGCGATCCCGCCACCTGCCGCGTGTCACTTTGTAACGCGCCATTAATCGCGCCTGGCGCGCCGTTCGCCGTCGAATGTCAAATTCGCGAGGCCGGTGCCGCGCGACGCGCGCAATCATCCGCAAACGCGGGCCGCCATTGTCAAATGACGCGACCCGGCGCCTGTACCCTGCCCCTGCCGGCCGCCAATCCGCCGTAACAAACCCGCCTCGCGTTTTCCGTCGCGCACCCGCACACTGCATGTGTCGGTGCGGCGTTTCCCCCAGTGGAACGATCCCCCCTCGCTTCCATCGCGTCGCGCCGGCCTTTCACAACGACATCACGGAAAAGAACATGCAACGCTCGCTGATCGCCCTTGCCTTCGCCGGCCTCGGCCTTTCGCTGTCCGGCCTCGCCCACGCCGTCAACGTCGACGTCAACATCGGCACGCCCGCACCGGTCGTCGTCGCGCCCGCGCCCGTCGTGGTCGCCCCGGCACCCGCGGTCATCGTCGGCTGGCACGGCGACCGCTACTGGGACGGCCACCGCTACTGGGAACGCCGCGAATGGGAAGATCACCAGCGTTATCGCGACCGCGAACACGGCCCGGATCGCCGCGGCTATCACTGTCCGCCGGGGCACGCGAAGAAGGGCGAGTGCTGAGCGACAACGCACTCGCCTGACCGGCAAGGCCGCCCGTGCGCTTCAGCGCCGGGCGGCCTTGTCGCTTTCAGCGGCGCGTTCCGTGCCATCCCTGCCCCCCTACCGACGATGCGAGCGGAAAGCCCGACTGCCGCGCACGCCGCGAGCCGGCGCATCGCGCGCCTGCAACCGCCTCCATGACCGCGTGGCACCGATGGTAGGATCGACCCTGTCCATGGCCATTCCCGCCACCCATGCCACTCATCCGGATCTGGGCTGTCGACCATGCCCTTGCATCTGGCATCGCCGCGCCGACCGACATCTTCACGGCAGCCAATCATCTCGCCCCGTCATTACGTATCGGCCGGCCGCAGGCCCCGTTTCGCTGGCGCATCGAATCGATCGACGGCAAGCCGGTGCGCACGGCTTCCGGCCAGGCCGCCGCGGTCGACGGCACGATCGACGGTCACGGCACCGCCGATGCGATCTGGCTCACCGCTCCGTTCGTCGCCGATCTCGAGCGGCTGCTCGCGCGGCCCGCGTCACTCGCGCCGCTGTTCGACGCGCTGCGCCGGCAACATGCGCGCGGCACACTGATCGCGACGTACTGCACGGGCGCGTTCCTGCTCGCGGAAGCCGGGCTGCTCGACGGCCGCGTCGCCACGACGCACTGGTCGAAAGCATCGAGCTTCCGCGTACGCTATCCGGACGTGGCATTGCGCGCGTCGGACGTCCTGACCGAACAGGACGGCATATTGTGCGGCGGCGCCATCACGTCGTATCAGAATCTCGCGTTGCGGGTCGTCGACAAACTCGCGAACGCGCGCCTTGCCGCGGCCGTCGCCAAGGTCATGCTGATCGACGTGAACCGCGTGTCGCAGGATTCATTCATCGATCTCGGCCGGATGGGGCATGACGGGCACAACGATGCGGCCATCGCACGCGCCCAACGCTGGATGGAAAAGCACCTGCGCGAGCCGTTCAGCCTCGCCCGGCTGAGCGATCACGTCGCGATGAGCGAACGCACGCTCCATCGCCGTTTCAGGGACGCCGTGGGCGCGCCGCCGCTCAGGTATCTGCAGACGCTCAGGATCGAAGTCGCGAAGCGGCTGCTCGCGGAAACGACGGTCGCGATCGACACCGTCTGCGAGCGCGTCGGCTATATGGACATCAGCGGCTTCCGGCAACTGTTCAAGCGCGAGACCGGCATCTCCCCCGGCGAGTATCGCCGTCGCTTCACGCGATAAGCGCGCGCAACCGTCGTCGGGGGCGGTGTCGGAAATGGCATCGTCGAATGGCAGTTTCGCCACTCCGCGTGCCGGCATGCGGTTCGTACACTGGATTCACGTCGCCCGGCATCGGAGCGACGCCATCCTCACCGAACCAGGACACCATCATGCCGATGATCGACGTCTACATTCCCGAAGGTGCGCTCGCACCGCAGGCCGAAGCCCAACTGATGGAAGAACTGACCGGAACGCTGATCCGTCACGAGGGACTCGATCCCGACAATCCGCGCACGCGGGACGTGACCTGGATCTTCGTCCATCGGCCGGCAGCCGTGTACCGCGCCGGGGCTGTCGCGCCTGCGCCGATCTACCGGATCGTGCCGACCGTGCCGGAAGGTCAGTACACGGATGCCGCGCGTGCCGGGCTGATCGCAGACGTGACCGCTGCCGTCGCGCGCGCGGAGGGCCTGCCGGTCGATGCCGTCGCGACGCGCGTGTGGGTCTTTCCAACGGAAATCGACGACGGCTGCTGGGGCAGCCGCGGCGTCGTGCGCCGCCTGCCGGACATCATGGAATATTTCGGCGGCGCCGAACTGCGGGCGCTCGGGAAATGGCGGCTGGCGATCAAACGACAGGCGGATGCGGGTCGGGTTATCGATGCGGTGCGAGATTCGATGTTGGAAACGGCTCGGAGTGGATCGCTCGAACCGGCCGCTAAAGCCGTACGCTGACGCCGGCGCGCAGCGGCTTGTCCGACACGCACGGCAGCGTGCCGGACGGCACGGGAAAGCAATACACGGACGAGATGCGCCCAAGGGTGAGCGCACCGGTTTAATTACTTATTCGGTCAATAGCACGGACACTTTTTGACAGGGCCGGGGCCAATCACCGCGACGGGTTTGCAGGGGTTGGACGGGCCGATTACCGCGACGGGCGCACAAGGATTGGACGGACCGATCACCGCGGTTCTGGCCATTGCCGACAGAGATGTGGTGAGCATCAGGGAAGCCAGCAAGAAATTGATTTTCATCAGGTATGCCCTCTTTCAATTCGATAGGAATCGATCGGATCGACTGTTCGCCGTTCCTTCGTACGGGCGTCGAATAACGCCACGCAGGAGAGCATATTCTCGATGACAAGGGCAACCAATAGGACAACTTCCAAATTGCAGAAAATGATCGCGTTCCAGTACTAAGGCGGCGACGCGTCCACCGCGAGTGGCTACGCACGGCCAGACGGCGAGGTACACGTGCACGCCTGCCGCCTTGAAGCCCGTCATGCCCCGGTTCGCGACTGCGCCTGACATCGCGACGCACACCGCACCCGGGGCCGCCGTTCACATTACTGAAACGCCACTTCCGCGAAGCTCCGCAGTTTCCGGCTATGCAGCTTGTCGAGCCCGTTCGTGCGCAGGATCTCCATCGCCTTCACGCCGATCTGCAGATGCTGGTCGACCTGCCCGCGATAGAACGTATCGGCCATGCCCGGCAACTTGAGCTCGCCGTGCAGCGGCTTGTCCGACACGCAGAGCAGCGTGCCGTACGGCACGCGGAAGCGGAAGCCGTTCGCGGCGATCGTCGCGCTTTCCATGTCGAGCGCGATCGCGCGGCTCTGCGACAGGCGCTGCACGGGTTCGCGATGATCGCGCAGCTCCCAGTTGCGGTTGTCGACGCTCGCGACGGTGCCCGTGCGCATCACGCGCTTCAGTTCGACGCCATCGAGCTGCGTGACGTCGGCCACCCCGCGCTCGAGCGCGAGCTGCACTTCGGCGAGCGCCGGAATCGGCACCCACAGCGGCAGGTCGGCATCCAGCACATGATCCTCGCGCACGTAGCCGTGTGCGAGCACGTAGTCGCCGAGACGCTGCGTATTGCGCAGCCCCGCGCAGTGACCGAGCATCACCCACGCGTGCGGACGCAGCACCGCGATGTGATCGGTGATCGTCTTCGCGTTCGACGGGCCGACGCCGATGTTGACCATCGTGATCCCGCTGCCGTCCGCGCGCTTCAGGTGATACGCGGGCATCTGCGGCAGGCGCGGCGGCGCGGCACCCTCGGCCGGCTCGCTGCCGAGGTTCGCGTTGTAGGTCACGACGTCGCCCGGCTCGACGAACGAGCTGTACTGGCTGCGATACGCGCGCACCTCGGGATCGTCGCTCTCCGTCATCACCGTGCGGCCCAGCTTCACGAACTCGTCGATGTAGAACTGGTAGTTCGTGTAGAGCACGTAGTTCTGGAAATGCGTGGGCGACGTCGCCGTGTAGTGGCGCAACCGGTGCAGCGAGAAGTCGACGCGCGCGGCCGTGAACAGCGCGAGCGGATGCGGCTCGCCCGGCGCCGGCTCGAACGTGCCGTTGACGATGCGATCGTCGAGATACGACAGGTCGGGCGTATCGAAGATGTCGCGCATCGCGAGCAGGCGGTCGCGGTCGAGCTCGCCCTCGAGATGGATGCCTTCGGGAAACGCGAAATGGATCGGAATCGGCTGCGACGACACGCCGATCTCAATCTTCACATGGTGGTTCTTCGCCAGCAGGCGCAGTTGCTCGCGATAGTAGTTCGCGAAGAGGTCGGGGCGCGTGACCGTCGTCTCGAACACGCCGGGGCCCGCGACGAAACCGTACGAGCGGCGCGAATCGACGTGCGTGTTGACATCGGTGCGGATCCGCACGAACGGGTAGCACGCGCGCACGTGCTCGGTGATCGGTTCGTGGCGGCGATAGCGCGCGAATGCGTCACGCAGGAAACCCGTGTTCGTGTCGTAAATGGCGGACAGCCGCGCGACGGCGGCGACCGGATCGTCGAAAGCCTCGACCGACGGGCTCTCGGGCGTCAGCACACGGTGCCGGCGGCTCAAATCGTTCTTCATTTTCATCACCTCGTCTGATCCGACGACATTACCACGGAACCCGGTCGCCCTTGTGGCTGCCCCCACGCACGCGAGGGCCGGATGGTGCGCAGTATTTGCTAAAATCGGTGGGTTCACTGGAGACTCATCATGAAGCCGCTCATTCTCGTCGTCGCTGCCGCCGCGTTTGCCGCCGCCAGCGCCGCTTACGCCGCCGGCGGCACGCCTGACGCCGACGCGCAGGCACGGGCCGAGGCCAACGAGGCCGCCGGCCTGCCCGATCTCCGCAAGATCAACCGGCCGGGCGCCGAAGTCACGTCGAAAGTCGACTTCGCCGACATCCGCCGCACGCCGAGCTTCCACGAAAAGAGCAAGAACGGCACCGAAGTCACCGAGTACCGCGATCGCGGCAAGCCGGTCGAGATCGACGTGAAGTCGAACTTCGGCACGCGCTACCAGATGAGCTCGACGCCCGACACGTCGCCGAAGCCGCACGACGCGGGCATCCCGATCACGCGCCTTCCGTCGCTGAACCTGCGCTACTGAGTCCGCGGCGCGCCGCACCGAACGCCGCGCGCCGCCTTCCTTCACCTGCTGTCGCGACGCACGCCGCCCGCGTGCCGACACCCTGACCTGACGCATCCCGCATGGCCGTTTTCACAGCTGTTTCCGACTCCGATCTCGCGCAATGGATGCGCCACTACGAACTGGGCGACGTGCTTGCGTTCCGCGGCATTCCGTCCGGTATCGAAAACAGCAATTTCTTCCTGACGACGACGCGCGGCGAGTACGTCCTCACGATCTTCGAAAAGCTGACGGCGCAGCAACTGCCGTTCTACCTCGACCTGATGCGCCATCTGGCCGGCCACGGCGTACCGGTGCCGGATCCGGTCCCGCGTGACGACGGCGCGCTGTTCGGCGAGCTGCACGGCAAGCCGGCCGCGATCGTCACGAAGCTCGACGGCTCGGCGGAACTCGCGCCGGGGGTCGCACACTGTATCGAGGTCGGGCAGATGCTCGCGCGCATGCACCTGGCCGGCCGCGACTATCCGCGCAACCAGCCGAACCTGCGCAGCCTGCCGTGGTGGCAGGAGAACGTGCCGGCGATCTCGCCGTTCATCACCGACGCGCAGCGCGCGCTGCTGGATAGCGAACTCGCGCACCAGGCCGGCTTCTTCGCGTCGGACGATTACGCGGCGCTGCCCGCCGGACCGTGCCATTGCGACCTGTTCCGCGACAACGTGCTGTTCGCGCACGCGGCGCCCGACACCGGCCATGACGTGCGGCTCGGCGGCTTCTTCGACTTCTATTTCGCGGGCTGCGACAAGTGGCTGTTCGACGTCGCGGTCACGGTCAACGACTGGTGCGTCGACCTCGCGACCGGCGTGCTCGACGTCGCGCGCGCCGATGCGCTGCTGCGCGCGTACCAGACCGTGCGGCCGTTCACGGCCGAGGAGCGCCGCCACTGGAGCGACATGCTGCGCGCGGGTGCGTACCGCTTCTGGGTGTCGCGCCTGTACGACTTCTACCTGCCGCGCGCGGCCGAGATGCTCAAGCCACACGACCCCGGCCATTTCGAACGCATCCTGCGCGAGCGTATCGCGCATACGCCCGCGCTTCCCGAGATCCAAACCGCATGCAACTGATCGAAGTGCCCGCGAAAACGGGCTATGTCTGGTTCCGCCAAGGCATCTGGCTGTTCCGCCGGAACCCGCTCGCGTTCATCACGCTGTTCTTCACGTACCTGCTGGCGATCACGCTGGTGTCGCAGGTGCCCGTGATCGGCTCCGCGCTGCCGCTGGTGTTCATTCCCGGCATCGCGGTCGGCTTCATGGCCGCATGCCGCGACACGGTGGCCGGCAAGACCGTGATGCCGACGATCCTCGTCGACGGCTTCCGCTCGTACGGCACCGTCGCGACCCAGCGGCTGCTCGTGCTCGGCGTGATCTACGTCGCGTCGATGGTGCTCGTGTTCGCCGCCTCGTCGTTCGTGGACGGCGGCGCGCTGTTCCACGTGATGATGGGCGCGGCCGACGAAGCGAGCGCGACGCCGGAAACGCTCGCCGCGCAAGGCACGTTCGGCGCGCTGATGTTCGCGACGCTGCTCTACCTGCCGGTCGCGATGCTGTTCTGGTTCGCGCCGGTGCTGGTCGCGTGGCACGACGTGCCGCCCGCCAAGGCGCTGTTCTTCAGCGTCGTCAGTTGCTGGCGCAATCGCGGCGCGTTCGTCGTGTACGGCGCGCTGTGGTTCGGCGTCGCGCTCGGCACGTCGCTCGCGCTGTCGCTGCTGCTGCAGGCGCTCGGCGCCGGCGCCTATGCGCTGACGATCATGATGCCGCTGACGATCGTCATCGTCACGATGCTGTACTGCTCGTTCTACGCGACCTATCGCGGCTGCTTCGGCATCCAGGAGCCGGGCGCGACGACCACCACGTCGGGCCGCTGAAGTCTTCCCGGCCGGCGCGTGTCGCCGGCCCGCCGTGCTCGCGCCGGGTTGCCGCCCGGCGCCTCCCCCGTTCCCCCGCCTCCGTCGGCCATCACCCCGCGCCGGCCGCCCCTGTTCATCCCGATCTTTTGCGCGCAAAATGATTTGCGTACAAATTGTTCGCGCGTTCGACGCGCCGCCCGAATGATGGACCGCCCGCCCCCGCTGCCCCAGACGCTCGACGAGCAACTCTGCTTCGCCCTCTACTCGACTTCGCACGCGATGACGAAGGCGTACAAGCCGCTGCTCGACAAGCTGTCGCTGACCTATCCCCAATATCTCGCGATGCTCGTGCTGTGGGAGCGCGACGACATCGCCGTGAAGGACATCGCCGCGCGGCTGGACCTCGACCCGGCCACGGTCACGCCACTGCTGAAACGGCTGGAGGCGCTCGGCTACGTCGAGCGCGTGCGCAGCGCGGCCGACGAACGCGTCGTGAACGTGCGCGTGACACCAGAAGGCCGCGCACTGAAGGAGCGCGCGCGCTCGGTACCCGCCGATCTGTTCTGCGCGATGCAGCAGTCGACCGAGTTCCTGGTCAGGCTGCGCGCCGATCTCCACCAGTTGCGCGACGCGCTGTCGGCCGCCAACGAACGCTGACGACCAAGCATCGGCAAACCGGCCCGGCACTGCCGGGCCTTTTCTTCAAAATTTCATTTGCACACTAATGATTTGTGTTCTATATTTTCCTCGTGGCCGGCGACACCCCGTTCGACCGGGCCGCTTTTCCTCCCCTTTCCCGACAGGAGCTGCACGATGAACATTCTGTACAAGACCAGCGCCACGAGCACGGGCGGCCGCGACGGCCGCGCGGTATCCGCCGACAACAAGCTGGAAGTGAAGCTGGCCGCGCCGCGCGAACTCGGCGGCACGGGCGCGGAAGGCACGAATCCGGAGCAGCTGTTTGCCGCAGGTTACTCGGCCTGTTTCCTGAGCGCGATGAAATTCGTCGCCGGCCAGGACAAGAAGGCGCTGCCGGCGGACACGCAGGTCACGGCGGAAGTGGGCATCGGGCCGAACGACGCAGGCGGCTTCGGGCTCGACATCGAGCTGCGCGTGTCGCTGCCGGGGCTCGACAAGGCCGACGCGCAAACGCTGGTCGAAAAGGCGCACCACGTGTGCCCGTATTCGAACGCGACGCGCAACAACGTACCGGTGCGCCTGACGGTCGTCTGACGCGACGCGACACCACGCATGCAAAAAGGGCGCGTGCGGCATGTAGCCGCACGCGCCCTTTTCTGCTGCGTGACTCGCCGGAATGGCGGACCGGCCGGCCCGCCCTGCGCTGCTTAGCGCGCGCCGAACGAATACGGGCGATTCATCGCCGATTCGCGATCGATCTTGCGCATGCGGAATTCGAGATCGTAGATATCGGTGGCTTCGGACAGGTACGCCTCGGCGCGCTCTTTACGGGCCGTTTCAGCGTTCTTGGTCAGCATCAGGAAGAGGTGGCTCAGCAGGTACATGGTCGATCTCGCAATCCAAGGGTTCTTTGACTAGGGTTTTCCCGAATTATAGGGAAAACCCTAGTTCTTGGCCAGCGTCGATCAAACGATGCGTCGTTCGGTCGCCACAGTGCGCCGCTGTGCCTCGAAAAAGGCCCAGATCATCGCGCTCGCATCGGGGCCGACCGCCGCATGAAACGGCACAGCTTCATCGCCGCCGGCCCACGCATGATCGAGCCCTTTCACATGACAGAGCCGCACGACAGGCTCGCCGTCGCGGCAGACATCGGTGATCTGCGCGCCCGCGGCGCGCGTCTCGACCCGCTCGCCGCCGCGCAGTGCGCCGCGGCTGTCGGCAAGCCCGTTCAAGCGCATGAACTGAACCGTCAGCTGGTCGGCATTCTTCGGGGCGACCACGTGGTCGCCGTCGCCCTGGACGATCAGCGCGGGCATGCCCGGATACGCGGCGGCATCGACCAGCGCATCGACGGCCGCAGCCGGGTTCTGACGCACGCCGCGCCGCATCACGTCCATCGCGGTAATGCCGGAATTCGCCTCGCCGAGCGCGGGGCCCGAGTGCAGCGCCACCGCCGCGAAGCGGTCGGGATGATGCAGTGCAAGAAGCGACGCGAGGCCCGCGCCGGCCGACAGTCCCGCGACATAAACACGCGATGCGTCGAAACCGTGTTCGTCGACGAGCGCGTCAACGAGCGACGCCACCGCGTTCGCCTCGCCGCGGCCCGCGCGGTCGGTATCTTCATACCAGTGCCAGCAGCCATGTGCGTGCGCGCGCAGCGACTGCTCCGGATACAGCACCGCGAAACCATGCTTGTCGGCCAGCAGGTTCATCCGCGTGCCTTGCGCGAATTCGTCGACGGACTGCTGGCAGCCGTGCAGCATCACGACGAGCGGCATCGCGCCGCGCCGGCGGCCGGGCGGCACATAGAGGCCGTAAGCGAGATGCTGGACGAGGCGCTCGAGCGCGGGAGCCATCGGATGTTCGCCACGCGTCCATTCACCTGCCGCCCATGCGGCCGCGCGCGGGCGCACACGCGATTCGCGCGGCGGGGACGGATCGGATACGACGGAAGACGCCGCTGCCTCGAGTGCGTCGCGTGTGATGCGCTGCGCATCGCGCGCCGCGCGTTTGGCGGCCGGAGACAGCATGCGTTTCATGCCGCCCAGCCACACCTTGGTCAGACTTTTGGTCATCGATCGGGCTCGCAGTCAGGAAAAATAGGGGCACCACAGCGGATGCGGCGTTCGACTTTGTGCAATGCACCATAACATTGTTTCCGGGATTTTTCCTGCACGCGGCTATTTCCCGGCCGCGCAAAAAACGGGGCTCGGGCGCACGCGGCGCTATACTGGGGCTTCGCCGCTTGTATCCGTTGTAGTCGTTCTTTCCGGCTCGCGCGTTGATTTAAGCATCTTCCCCGCCTTCGTTCGTCCCCTTCCCGATGTTCGACCTGTCGTCTCACCTGTGGATCATGATCACCGCGTTCGGCGGCGCCGGCCTGACCTTGCCGCTCGCGATCACGATCGCCGTCTGGCTCGCGCTCGGCTACTCGTGGCAGCGCGCGGCCGCGTGGCTCGGCGTGCTCGCGGCCGCGATCGGCGTGGTCGCGCTGACGAAGATCGCGTTCCTCGGCTGGGGCATCGGCATCCGCGAGTGGGATTTCACCGGGTTCAGCGGCCATGCGATGCTGTCGACGTCGGTTTATCCGGTCGCGATTCTCCTGGCGCTGATCCGCACGCGCACGCCGGTGCGGCTCGCCGGCATCGCGCTCGGGCTCGCGGCCGGCGTCGCGGTCGGCGTGTCGCGCGTCGCGCTCGACGCGCATTCGCCATCCGAATCGATCACCGGCTGCATCGTCGGCGCGATCGCCGCGCTCGCGTTCATCGCGGGTTCGTGGCGCGCGGTGCCGCACCGCTGGTCGGTGCCCGCGGTCGTCGCGAGCCTCGCGCTCGTCACCGTGGCGCTGCACGGCATCACGGTGCCGTCGCATCGCTGGGTCACCAAGGTGGCGCTGCAGCTGTCGGGCCACGAGCGCCCGTTCGTCCGCGCGCGCTGGAAGGCCAACCCGAACTACCGCCCCGCATCGCAGCCGTCGTCGCTGCAGCGCACCCAGTCGTCGTCGCAGACGCTCCGCACGTGACCGGCCGCCCGGCCGGCTCTCCTTTTCAGGTCTGACCATTACATGCGCGCCGTCGCATGTGCGGTATGTCGAGCGTTATAACCCGCCCTATATTACGATTACGGTTTCCACCCATTCAAACGAACTCGCCATGCGCTCAACCGTCCGTCCGCTTCGCCGCACCCTGCTTCGCCTGCTGCCGATCGCCACGTTGGCCGCCGGGGTCGCGTTCAGCGCGCCCGCTTCCGCCGCCGGTGAACTCGTCGTGTCGGCCGCCGCCAGCCTGACGAACGCGTTCAAGGCCGTCGGCGATGCGTACGAGAAGCAGCATCCGGATACCAAGGTGCTGTTCAACTTCGGCGCGTCGGACGTGCTGATGCAGCAGATCGCCAAGGGCGCGCCGGCCGACGTGTTCGCGTCGGCCGACCAGAAGGCGATGGATCGTGCGGCCGACGAAAAGGTGATCGTGCCCGGCACGCGTCGCGATTTCGCGGCGAACTCGCTCGTGCTGATCGTGCCGGCGGACAGCCACGCGGCCGCGCCGACGTCGCTGAACGACCTGACAGCGCCCGGCGTGAAGCGCATCGCGTACGGCGACCCGGCGTCGGTGCCGGTCGGCCGCTACACCGAAGGCGCGCTGCGCGCGGCCGGGGTGTGGGACGCCGTCAGCGCGAAGGGCGTACTGGCCGCCAACGTGCGCCAGAGCCTCGATTACGTCGCACGCGGCGAAGTCGACGCAGGCTTCGTGTTCGGCACCGACGCGGCGATCATGCCGGGCCGCGTGAAGATCGCCCTGACGGTGCCGACCAAGACCGCCATCACCTACCCGATCGCCGTGGTCAAGGACAGCCGCCACGCCACGCAGGCGCAGTCGTTCATCGACTTCGTCGCGTCGCCGCAAGGCCAGGCCGTGCTGTCGACGTTCGGCTTCAAGCCCGCGGGCAAGTGAGCGTAACGCGATGCAAGACGCCTGGGTCCCGCTGCTGCTGTCGCTGAAGGTTGCCGGCTGGGCGACCGCGCTCGACATCGTGCTCGGCGTCGCGGCCGCGTTCATGCTCGCGCGCTGGCGCTCGCCGCTGCGCGACGTCGTCGATTCCGTGCTGACGCTGCCGCTCGTGCTGCCGCCGACGGTGCTCGGGTATTACCTGCTCGTGCTGCTCGGCCGACGCGGCGTGTTCGGCGCGTGGCTCGACAGGCTCGGCATCGAGCTCGTCTTCACGTGGCAAGGCGCGGTGATCGCGTCGATGGTCGTCGCGTTTCCGTTGATCCTGAAATCGGCGCGGGCGGCATTCGAAGGTGTCGATCCGCATCTCGAACGCGCCGCGCGCACGCTCGGGCTCGGTGAAGCGGCGGTGTTCTTCCGCGTGACGCTGCCGCTCGCCACGCGCGGCATTCTCGCGGGCGCGCTGCTCGCGTTCGCGCGCGCGCTCGGCGAGTTCGGCGCGACGCTGATGATCGCGGGCAACCTGCCCGGCCGCACGCAGACGCTGTCGGTCGCGATCTACGCGGCCGTGCAGGCCGGCGACGACAGCACGGCCAACTTCCTCGTGCTGGTGACGTCGATCACCTGCGTGCTCGTACTGCTCGCGACCGGCTGGCTCGTGCCGTCGCGTGCCCGGCGGAGCCAGCTGACATGACGCGCCTGCCTCGCCCATCGTCTTGCGTGGCCGGCCGGCTTCTGCGGAGGCCCGCATGAGCCTCGTCGTCGACATCCGCAAGACCTACGCGAATGCCGAGCGCCGCTTCACGCTCGACATGTCGTTCACCGCGACGACGCAGCGCGTCGTGCTGTTCGGGCCGTCCGGCGCGGGCAAGAGCATGACGCTGCAGGCGATCGCCGGCCTGTTGTCGCCCGACGAAGGCACGATCGCGCTGAACGGCGAACCGCTGTTCGACGCCGCGCGCCGCATCGACGTGCCGACCCGTGAGCGCCGCGTCGCGTACCTGTTCCAGGACTACGCGTTGTTTCCGCATCTGAACGTGCGCCAGAACATCGCGTTCGGGCTCACGCCGGGGCTGCGCAACCCGCGCGCGAAAGCAGTGCCGCCGGAAGTCGCGTACTGGCTGCAGGCGTTCGATCTCGAGGCGCTCGCAGGGCAGTATCCGTCGCAGCTGTCCGGCGGGCAGAAACAGCGCGTCGCACTCGCGCGCGCACTGGTCGCGCAGCCGCGAATCCTGCTGCTCGACGAACCGTTCGCGGCACTGGACGGCGCAATGCGCCAGCGCATGCGTCACGAGCTCGCCGAGCTGCAGGCGCGGCTCGATATCCCGATGGTGCTGATCTCGCACGATCCCGACGACGTCGCCGCGTTCGGCGACCAGGTCGTGCAGTTGAGCGAAGGACGCGTGCAGGCGACGACGCCGCACGCCGAGTGGCCGACGCGCGTCGCCTGAGCGCGCGAGGCCGTGGTCGTGGTCGTGGTCGTGGTCGTCGTGGCAGGCACGTTGGAGCCTGAGAGAAGCCGCCAGCAGCGGCACAAGCGGAAAGCGGAAACGAAGCCGGCGCCGTACCGATACAGCGGCGACGCCGGCTTCGCTCCGTCCGTCACACAGCGGCCGAAGCGCGCCGGTGCGCCGCCGCTCAGCCCGTCACCGCAAGAATCACGCTCGACGCCTTGAACAGCGCGATCGCGCGCCGGCCGGCGCCGAGCTGCAGCGCATCGACGCTGTCGTTGGTCACGACGGCCGTCAGCGTCCCGCCGCCGTCGAGCGCCAGGGTCACCTCACTGTTCACCGCGCCCGCTGCGACGGTTTCCACCTGGCCGCGCAGCTGGTTCCGCGCGGACACCTTCAACGCGTGCTCGCCGTCGTCGGCCGCGAGCACGACCCAGGACGCCTTCACGAGCGCGCAGGCATCCGCGCCAACCTGCAGGCCGAGCGCATCGGCGCTCTCGTGCGTCAGCACGGCAACGACCGGCTGTCCGCCGGGCAGCGTGAGCGTGACCTCGTCGTTGACGGTGCCGCGCACGATTGCCGCGACCTTGCCGAACAACTGGTTGCGCGCGCTGGTCTTCATCCCGATCCGGCCGATCAGCGCCCAGTCGACGTCGAACCCGGCCACGGCCGCGCTCGCGGCCTCGATGAACCGGCGATGCTCGCGCTCGATCGTGCGAAACGCGGCGATCAGCGACGTCGCGCGCGGCGTCAGCGTCGTGCCGCCGCCGCCCTTGCCGCCCGTCGAACGCGCGACGAGCGGTTCGCCCGCGAGATTGTTCATCGTGTCGACGGCATCCCACGCGGCCTTGTAGCTGAGGCCGACGGCCTTCGCCGCGCGCGTGATCGACCCGGTGTCGCCGATCGCCGCGAGCAGCGCGATGCGCGTGGCGCCGCCGAGCGTCTGTTCGCCGGCGCGCAGCCACAGCTCGCCGCCCAGTTCGAGCGGTTCGGCGGACGGGGAAGAATGCGGTACGTCGGTCATCGGGATACGTGCGGGAATTCGACCGGAACCGGAATCGGGCCGGAATCAGGCGGCCATTATAGTCGGCGCGTGCCGCTCAACCCGGCTTGCCGTCGAGCTTCGGCGGCCGCAGGCTGGCAAGCAGCGTCTCGGCGTCGCGCGCCGCGCGCTGCTCGAGCGCCGCGCCGTAGCCGCGCACGAAACCGAGCTGGTACGGCGGCGCCGCCAGTTTCTCGAGGTGGCGCAGCGCGACTATCGCGTCGTTGGCTTCGCCGAGCACGCTCTGCACGCGCGCGAGCGTCTTGACCGTCTCCGTGCGCGTGCGGCGCGACGCCAGCGACGCGAAGAATTCGAGCGCATAACGCAGCCGCTTCGCATCGATCCGCACCCGATGGCGCGCAGCCGTGTCGAGCGACGTGAGCGATGGCGACGCGTACAGATGGCCGAACAGCCGCCGCACGCGCTTCGTCGCGTGGCGCCGCAGCGAGGGGGCGTCGTCTTCGGCGTGCGGCAGCGCAAGCGAGCCCAGCCATTCGAGCCAGCCGAGCGTCAGCCGCGCGTAGCGGGCCGAATGCAGCGCCTGCCGCAGCTCGCCCCGTGCCGCGACACACTGCGCGCGCGCGGCGTCGAGCGTGCCGTTCCATTCGCCGTCGCCGCCGTCGGCTGCGATCAGCGCGGGCAAGCTTTCGGTCGCGAACACGTCCCAGTCGCGCACCGTGCCGAGCAGCGCGGCAAGCCAGTGCATGTCCACGCCGAGCGTGTCCCGCCACTGGCGGTCGGCAAAGCGCGGGAAGAAGCGCATCAACGTACGGAGGCGGCGCAGCGCGACCCGCATCTGGTGCACGAATTCGGGATCGTCGTACTCGAGCACGCCGCCCTCGTTGCCCAGCCATTGCGCGGTGATGTCGCCTGACAACGCGAACAGCGCGGCGCGCTGCGTGCGCACGCCGGTCAGTTCGACGGGCTGCGCCTTGACGGGCCCGCTGGCGGCCGGCTCGGCCGCACACGCGCGATCGATCACGCTCGTCAGCTGGACGAATGCGGGCCACGCGCCGCTCAGTTCGCGCGCCGCGGCAAACAACGCGTGCAGCGCGGCCGTGCGCGCGGCCAGGGTTTCCCAGTCCGGCGCGGCAAGACGCAGTTCGACGTAGCGGCGCGGCGGCTCGTCGCCGCGATGCAACGTGACGTCGTCGAGCGTCATCTCGACCACGACGCCGCTGTCGTCGGCCCACCGCCCGCGCCGCCGCTCGCTGACGAGGCGCAACGCCGACGATTCCGGCTGCATGTCGGCCTCCGGGCGCCCGGTCGTATCCGGTGCGACGCCGTCGACTTCTCCCGTCGCGGCGCCTGCCGCCTCGGGTACGGGCAACGGCATCGCGACGACGATGCCCGCATGCTCCGCGTCGAACAGTTCGCGCGCCGTGACCCCTGGCGCAAACACCTTCGTGCGCGACGCAACGACCCGCCTGCCATGCGCATTCGACTCGACCCACGTCCACCAGCTTGCGCCGGGGCTCGGCTCGGCCTCCTCGATCTGGCACGGCTCGATCGTCACGCGCTCATGGCCGCGGCGCATCCGGACCTGCGGGCAGATCCGCCACGCGCGCACGAGTTCGGCGCCGAAATCACGCTGCGCGCCGCGAGCGCGACCTGCGGCCTTGGCCGGCCACCCTTCCAGCGACAGCGACAACACGATTTCCAGCACACGCGACATGGAGGCTCCTGCACATGAAGAAGCGCCGGCGGTCTTCCGATCGCGCCGGCGTCGTCCGTGAAGCTGCTTCCATAGTACACGCCGCAAAAACGCGCGGGCAACGATCTGGCCCTGTCGCCCTGTCGCAGGTCAAACGGCGTACTGCGCGAGGCCGTTGCCGAACGACCAGTTCTCCTTCAACACCTCGACGAGACTGATGAATACGTCCTGCTGCCGCACGCCGGGCTGCTGCGCGAGGTTGTCCGTGATCGCGCGGTACAGCGCGCGCTTCTGCTCGAGCGTGCGTGTGTTGTTCGCGGTGATCTGGATCATCACGAGATCGTCGCTGCGTTCGATATCAAGGTAGTGGCGGCCGTACACGAAGTTCTCGGCCGCATGCTCGGTGACGACCATGAAGATGTCGTCCTCGGGCACGTTGAACGTGTGCATCAGCGCGCGATGCACGCCGTCGACGAGCGCCGCGCGGTACGCGGCCGGTTTGCCTTCGCGGACTGCGATACGGGTGAATGGCATGGTCCTGCTCCTGTCGGTGAAGTTGATGTTGACGTTGACGAACGGAAACACAGCGTCAGGTTAGGTGCACCGAACTATAATGAACAGTCATTGATGAATATTTCATCCATTTACATCGAAAATGAAAGTCCTCGACCTCGATGCCGTACGCGCGTTCGTGCTGGTCGCCGATCTCGCCAGCTTCACGCGCGCCGCCGATGCGCTCGGCACCACGCAGTCGGCCGTGAGCCTGAAGCTGAAACGGCTGGAAGCGCACCTCGGCAAGCCGCTGCTCGCGCGCACGCCGCGTGTGGTCAAGCTGGCCGCCGACGGCGAGAATTTCCTGCCGGCCGCCCGCGCGCTGCTCGACGCGCACGACCACGCGCTCGGCGCGATCTCGGCCGGCACGCACCGGCTCGCGCTCGGCATCAGCGAGCATGTCGCCGTGCCCGACCTGCCGGCCGTGCTCACGAGCCTGCATCGACAGGACCCGGGGCTGTCGCTCGAAATGCATCTCGGAACGTCGACGAACCTGCTCGCGCAATACGACGAACGCCGGTTCGACGCGGTGATCGTGCGGCACGAGCCGGGCGAAGACCCGCCGCGCGAAGACGGCACCTTGCTGTTTTCCGAGCCGCTCGCCTGGCTCGCCGCACCGGACTGGGCACCGCGTGCGGGCGAACCGCTGCCGCTCGCGGTGCTGGCCGGCCCGTGCGGCGTGCGTGCGGCCGCGCTGCGCGCCCTCGATCACGCGGGGCGGCCGTGGCGAGAACGCTTTACGGGAGGCGGTGTCGCGGCGGTCACGGCCGCCGCTGCCGCGGGGCTTGCCGTCTGCCCGCTCGCACGGCGTGTCGCGCCGCGCACGCTGGCCGACGTCGGCGCGAAATTCGGGCTGCCGCCACTGCCGCTGTCGCAGGTCGTGCTGTACTCGCGCGTGCGCGACCCACGCGCCGCCGCCGCGCTGCGCAGGTTTGCCGACAGCCTTGCAATCTCGGCGTAAACTGACGGGTTTCGCCGCCCGCAATCTCCAGAAGAATTCCAATGAAGCCCGAAGCCCGCAAGCACCTCCGTGCCAACCTGCTGATGCTCGCCGCCGCCGCGATCTGGGGTTCGGCTTTCGTCGCGCAACGCCTGAGCCTCGACGTGATCGGACCGTTCCTGTTCACGGGGCTGCGCTTCCTGCTCGGCGCGCTGGTGCTGGTGCCGCTGCTGACGCTGAACACGGCGTCGCGCGCGCAGCTCGCGGCGATCCGCCGTGCGCCGGCGCTGCTGCTGCCCGGCCTCGCGCTCGGCGGGCTGCTGGCGGTATCGATATCGCTGCAGCAGATCGGCCTGCAGTACACGCGCATCGCCAACGCGGGGTTCATCAGCTCGCTGTACGTCGTGATCGTGCCGCTGATGGGTGTGTTCGCCCGTCACCGGATCGGCACGGGCACGTGGTTCGGCGCGCTGCTCGCGGCGATCGGCCTGTATTTCCTCAGTATCGACGAGCACTTCTCGGTGCTGTACGGCGACTGGTTCCAGCTCGCCGGCGCCGTGATCATCGCCGCGCACGTGATGGCCGTCGGCCATTTCGCCCGGCGCCACGATCCGCTCGTGCTCGCGTTCCTGCAATTCCTCGTGTGCGGCGTGGCGTGTCTCGCGGTCGGCCTCGCCGTCGAGCCGGTCAGCGGCGCCATGCTGCGCGGCGCACTGCCGACGCTGCTGTACGGCGGCCTGTTGTCGGTGGGCGTCGGCTATACGCTGCAGGTCGTCGCGCAACGCGACGCCGCGCCCGCACACGCAGCCGTGATCTTCAGCATGGAAGGTGTGTTCGCGGCGCTCGCCGGCTGGGCCGCGCTCGGCGAAACGCTGACGCTGCGCGCGCTCGTCGGCTGCGCGCTGATGCTGGCCGGCCTGCTCGCGTGCCAGTTGCTGCCGAACGGCGACGCCCGGAAAAAGGACGAGGACGCACTGCCGGCGTGACACGCACCGTCCCTATAATGGCGGTTCGCGTGACAACCACGCCAACCGCTTCCGACAGGCCCGCTCCGTGACGTCCACTTCCGTCGATCCCGCCGCCGACCTGCTGCGCGAACGCGCAGCGCACTACGCCACCCAGGCGGCGCTGTTCCTGCGCGACCAGGCGCTCTCCACCGCGTCGCACGACCTGCGCAGCCCGCTGAATGCCATGCATAGCTGGGCATACGTGCTCGAGCGCCAGCTCGCCAACGCCGATCCGAACCTGCAGCGCGCGCTCGCGGGCATCCGCACCGGGATCGACCAGCAGGTCGCGCTGATCGACGACGTGCTCGATGCGCCGCGCGCGGAAACGCGCACGCTCGCACTCGCGCCGCAGCCGTTCGCGCTACGCGCGCTGCTCGACGACACGCTCGCGCTCGTCCGTTTCGCGCTCGCCGACGCACGACAGGTCACGCTCGACGCAACGCTGCCGGACGGCGAACCGTCGCTGACCGCCGACCGCGAACGCATCGCGCAGGCGCTCTGGACAATGCTGACGGTCGCGGTCGAAGCCAGCGCCGCCGGCGGCCGCGTGACGTTCGCGTGCGCGCGCGACGGCGTGCAGTTCACCGCGCGCGCCACATGCACCGTCAACGCCGACACGCTCGCCGATCCCGCGCAGCCGCACGCGTTCGAATCGTTCGCACGACGCGAGCTGCTGCGCGAGCGCGACGCGAAACGGGTCGCGTGGGCGCTTGCGCTCTGCCAGCGCGTCGCGCTCGCACACGGCGGCACGTTCTCGCACGACGCGTTCGCCGATGGCGCAACCGCCACCGTCACGTTCTCCGTCCCCGGCGAGGCGCCGGTGTAAGCCAGCGGCCGCCCGATACATTACGAATTCCTTTCTGGCTCTATACTGACGGGCCTGTCATAACCGGAGTGATTCTTTGTTACAGATCTTCGCGCTCATCGGCGCGTTGTTCCTGGTGGCCCTGAACGGGTTCTTCGTCGCGGCCGAATTCGGCCTGGTCAAGCTGCGCGCCACGCGCGTCAAGACACTGGCCCGCAAGCACGGCCTGCGCGGCCGCATCCTCGGCATCGTGCACGGCCGGCTCGACGCGTATCTTTCCGCGTGCCAGCTCGGCATCACGCTCGCGTCGCTCGGCCTCGGCTGGGTCGGCGAACCGGCGTTCGCGCAACTGCTCACCCCGCTGCTCGACCTGATCGGCGTGCAGTCGGAGCGCGTCGTGCACCTGATCTCGCTGGTGTTCGCGTTCTCGCTGATCTCGTTCCTGCACATCGTCGTCGGCGAACTGGCGCCGAAGTCGATGGCGATCCGCCAGTCGGAGAAGGTCGGCCTGTGGGTCGCGCTGCCGCTCTACGCGTTCTACTGGGCGATGTACCCGGCAATCTGGGTGCTCAACAACAGCGCCAACGCGGTGCTGCGGCTCGCCGGCCTGTCGGCCGACCATGGCGGCGACGCGCACTACTCGACCGACGAATTGAAGCTGATCCTGCGCAGCCGCCGCAGCACGGCCGGCAACTCCGCGCAGCCGGCGCGCGGCACGTACAGCAACGACGAGTGGAACACGCTCGCGCATTCGCTCGATTTTTCGTCGATGACCGTGTCGGACCTGATGCGGCCGGCCCATGAAATGATCGGCCTGCGCCGCGACCTGCCGCTGCCCGACAACATGGAGATCGTCGCGCGGCACCGCTTCAGCCGCTATCCGCTGTTCGAGGATGCATCGCGCGAACAGGTGAGCGGGCTGATCCACCTGAAGGACCTGCTGCTCGCGCGTCACGCGGGCGCCGCGCTCGAAGACTTGTCCGACTACGTGCGCCCCGTGCAGTACGTGAAACCCGACACGCCGGCCCTCGACCTGTTCCGCCGTTTCCGCAAGGGCGCACCGCACTTCGCGCTGGTCGGCAACAAGGGCGAGAAGCCGATCGGCTTCCTGACGCTCGACAACCTGCTCGGCGCGCTGGTCGGCCAGATCCACGACGAGTTCCGCCAGGGCGACGCCGACTGGAGCCGCCTCGACGACGGCACGCTGATGGGCAAGGGCAGCCTGCCCGTCGTGTCGCTCGAACAGGCGCTCGGCATCGACATCGACGAAGGCCGCGCGGAATCGGTCGGCGGCCTCGTGATCCAGGCGCTCAGCGACCTGCCGACCGAAGGGCAGCGCGTGTCGTTCGACCGCTTCGACGTCGTCGTGAAGAAGATGAACGGGCCGCGCATCGTGCTCGTGCGCGTCTACCCGAAGATCGCGAAAGAGGCCGACGAATGACGGCCGCGCGTGGTTGCCGCCGCCGCACGCGATGAACGCGACGCTGCCGCGCTGCTGCGTGATCACGCCCGAGCCGGCGTCCGCGTCGGCCGCCGATTGCGCGGCGTTCCTCGACCGGCTGTCGGCCGTGCTCGCGCGCGGCGAGACGCTCGTGCAACTGCGCGTGAAATCGCTCGACGCAGCCGCGTTCGCGCGGCTCGCCGCCGCGGCGCTCGCGCGCTGCGACGCGGCCGGCGCACACCTGATGCTGAACGGCCCGATCGATGCGGCCGGCGTGATGCGGCTCGACGGCGCCGGCTGGCATCTCGACGGCCGCGCGTTGCGCGCCGCCGCGCAGCGGCCGTTGCCGGCCGGAAGATGGGTGTCCGCGGCCTGCCACACGCGCGACGACCTGCTGCTGGCCGCGCGCGCCGGCGCTGATTTCGTCACGCTGTCGCCCGTATTGCCGACGCTCAGCCATCCCGGTGCGCCGACGCTCGGCTGGACGCAGTTCGGCACGCTGGCCGCCGAGGCCGCGATGCCCGTCTTCGCGCTCGGCGGCATGAAACGGTCCCACCTAGACGACGCACGCCGCCACGGCGCACACGGCATCGCGGGCATTCGCGGGTTCTGGTAGTCCGGGGATTTCCGGCGACGCAACCGGGCGCAGAGGCGCCCGGCCACTCAGACATTACCGCCTCACGTCGTCATGCGTTCAGGTTCGGGCGCATTCCGCGCCACGCGCCGTCATCGACGCGACGTGCGTCGTGCGTGAGCGCATACCGGTTGACGTCACCCGTCAGCCACGCGACGAGCGAGTACGGCGGCAACTCCCCTTCATCGACCCGGTCGCGCGCACGCGCCGGCGTCTCGAACACGACCCGCCCTCTCGGCGCATCGAACGGCACCGCGTCGGGCGACAGGTTCAGCGCGATCGTCAGCGTCTCGTCGTCGGCGAGCCGCCATGACGCAAGCAGCGCGTCGGCATCGCCGTCGCCGTCCGACTTCAGCGCACGCGCATCCTGCGGCCGGCAATCGGACAACCTCGGCGCGATCAGCTTCGCGCGCACCGCCAGCGCCGACTGCACGAAATGCGCGCGATCGGCGTCGCGCGCGGTTTCGTCGAAGATCAACGGGATCTGCGGCGTGAGCAGCGACAGCGCAAGCGCGGCCAGACCGGCCTCCTGCCCGTGGTCGCCCTGCCCGCTGTCACGCCACGCGCCATCGGACAGCACCAGCGACGTCAACGACAGCCCGCTGTCGGCGGCCATGCCCTCGCCCGACCCGGCCGGCTGGAATGCGGCCCCGGCCGCGGTCAGCGCGCGGGCGAGCGTGTGGATCGACTGGTGCGCGGAAATGCCTTCATGAGCCGACGTGTCGCGGCCCGTCAGCCGGTGCAGCGCGCGTTCGCCGCACCCGTTCCACTGCGCATCGAAATGGGTATCGGCAAGATGCGCGGGATGCCGCTCGCTGCCGAGTACGAGGTGGATGAGCCGGTCGGCCGGGACCGCCGCGCGCACGCGGTCCGCGATCTCGCGCAGCCACGACACGCCGATCCGGTCCGCTTCGCGCAGGCGCAGCCCGTCGCAACGGTACTCGTCGATCCAGTACAGCGCGTTGTCGCAGAAGAAATCGCAGACTTCCGGATGATCGAGCGCGAGCGGCGACGCCTGCAGCGGATCGTCGCGCGTATGGAAGAACGGCGCCGCGTAGTGGCGCAGCGCATCGGTACCGCTGCCGAAGCGCGCGTAGTCGAGTTCCAGCAGCACCGCGAGACCGTAGCCGTGCGCATCGTCGATCAGCGCCTTCAGCGCGTCGGGGCCGCCTTCGGCCGCGAGCGGCGCGAACGGCAGGCTGTCGTGCGGCGACGCGAGCAGCTCCAGCGCGGTCACGCCGAGGCGCGCGAGTTGCGGCAGGCGCCGGCGCACGCCGCCGAAGCCGCCCACCGCGTGCGGGCGAATCGCATAGAGCGAGATGTCTTCCCATGCGCGCCCGCGCCAGAACGTGTTGCGCCACGTGAACGCGCGCGGATCGACGACCTCGCTCGGGCCGTCGAGCCCCTCGGGTTGCGAGCGCGATGCGGGATCGGGAATCGATACCGTATCGTCGAGGCGATAGCGGTAAAGCGCCCCCGCGCCACAATCGGCAAAGACTTCGAACCAGTTCGTGCCGGCGGCCGTCATCGGAACGAGCAACGGGCCGAAACCGGTATCGAGTTCGAGCTGGACCTGCGTGCTGCCCGGTGCCCACACGCGAAAATGCGTGCGCGGCGTCGCGCAGAGCGCGCCACAGGGCTGTGCGCCGAACGGCAGGCAGTGAATGTAGTGCTGCGCATACGGGTCGTGCGGACAATCGGACATCATGCGCTCCTCGTGCGTACCGAGCGGCATGGCCGCGCCAGCGGCGCGGCACATCGGGGCCCGGCATGCGACGGCCAGGCGGGGGGAGAAACGAGTATGCGCCGGATTCGCCATCGCGATGCAACGTCCCCGGACATTATTAAATGCGAATCGACCCCTGGAAAACCCGCGGTCCGGCAAGCGCCGGCGAGGCAGGTAGCCCGCATACCGGAATGCCTGCTCGCCTTGTTGCACCGGCCGTGCGCGCTTACGCTCTGCGCGATGCGCGTGGACATACCGTCCGCGCCCGACCCTAGGAACCCGCCATGTCGCTTCCCGCCAGTGCCGCCAAATTCGATCCGGCACGCGCACACGAATACGCCGAGCAATCCCGCATCGCACTCGCCGGCTACGATGCCTGCCACGAACTCACCGCGTGCATGCTCGCATCCACAATCGCTGCACCCGACGCGCGGATCCTCGTCGCGGGCGCGGGCGGCACGGGGCAGGAAATCTGCGTGGCGGCCGCGCTCGAGCCGGGCTGGCGGTTCACGGCCGTCGACCCGTCCGGGCCGATGCTCGCGCTCGCGCGCTCGAACGTCGAGGCCGCGGGCTGCGGCGCGCGCACGGCGTTCGTCGAGGACGGTGTCGATGCGTTGCCCGACACACCCGCGTTCGACGGCGCGACGCTGATCGGCGTGCTGCATCACGTCCCGGGCGACGAAGCGAAGGCGGCGCTGCTGCAGGCGATCGCGCGGCGCCTGAAACCCGGCGCGCCGCTCGTGCTCGCCGGCAATCATCGCCGCTACGCGGACCACCCTCGCCTGCTCGACGCATGGCAGCAGCGCTGGCGCATGAAAGGCGCGACGCCCGACGCGGTGCGCGCGCAACTCGCGAAGATCCTGCAGGGCGCCGATCCGCCCGCGTCCGAGGAAGCCGTGTTCGCCCTGCTGCGCGACGCGGGCTTCGATGCGCCGCTGCGCTTTTTCGCGAGCCTGTTCTGGGGCGCGTGGATCGCCGTCCGGCGCGCGTGATGGATCGGGGCGGTCGGCTAGACGCGGTCGGCTAGACGCGGTCGGCCAGACGCGGTCGGCCAGACGCGTCGCGCCACGTCGCGCGACGCGTTTCGCTGGTGCGCCACCCGCGCTGGGTATGATGTCGTTCCCGCCCCCACTTCCGGCGTCGACATGCTCACCGTCCATCACCTGAACAACTCGCGTTCGCAGCGTGTGCTCTGGCTGCTCGAAGAACTGGATGTGCCGTACGAGATCGTGCGCTACGCGCGCGACCCGAAGACGATGCTCGCACCGCCCGAGTTGCGCGCGATCCATCCGCTCGGCAAGTCGCCGGTCGTGACCGACGAGGGCCGCACGTTCGCCGAATCGGGCGCGATCATCGAATACCTGGTCGAACGCTACGGCAACGGGCGCCTGGCGCCGCCGCCCGGCACGCCGGAGCGGCACGACTACACGTACTGGCTGCACTACGCGGAAGGATCGGCGATGCCGCCGCTGCTGCTCAAGCTCGTCGCGCTGCGGATCGCGCATGCACCGATGCCGTTCTTCGCGCGGCCGATCGCGCGCAAGATCGCCGACACGCTGCAGTCGGGCTTCGTCGATCCGCAGATCGCGCTGCATCTCGGTCATGTCGACGGTGCGCTGCAGCGCCCCGGCTGGTTCGTCGGCGACAGCTTCAGCGCGGCCGACATCCAGATGAGCTTTCCGCTCGAGGCCGCGACCGCGCGCGGCGGCGACGCCCGGCATCCCGCGATCGCGCGCTTTCTCGACGCGATCCACGCACGGCCGGCCTACCGGCGCGCGCTGGAACGCGGCGGCCCGTACGAGCTTCTCAAATGACGCGGCGCACGACCGCGGCCCGCGTCAGCTCAGCAGGCCGGCCGCCACGTTGATCGACAGCCCGAGCACGGCCATGTTGAAGTAGAACGACAGGATCGACTGCGCGAGTACCGAGCGCCGCGCGGAGCGGTTCGCCAGCGACACGTCGGCCGTCTGCGACGCGACCGCAAGCGTGAACGCGAAATACAGGAAATCCCAGTAGTCGGGTTCCGGATTGCGGTCGGGAAAGCGCAGCGCGCGGTCGTTGGATGGCGAGCCGTAATAGAGGCGCGCGTAGTGCAGCGTGAAGATCGTCGGGATCAGGAACCATGCGCCGAACAGCGTCGCGCCCGTCACCGCGTAATGGCCGAGCCCGGCGCGAAACCCGACGCCCTTGGCGGTCGCCAGTTCAATCGCGATCGCGGCCACGCTCGCGACCGTCGCGAGGCAGACGACCGTCAGCACGGTCGTCGCGCTTTCATCCTCGCGGATCGCGATTTCACGCACCTTGGAATGGTGCGCGGTGACCATGCGCACCCACATCAGCGCGAGATACAGCCAGATCGCACAATCCCAGCCGATCAGCGCACGCACGGTCGGACGCAGCGGAAACGGCAGCAGCACCGCGCACAGCACGCCCGCGACGAACGCCGCGACCATGCGCGGCCGGTTGCGTAATACCTGCGGATAAAACGTCATTGTGTGATTCCGAAAGCAGATGGAAAGGGTTCGGCCGACGCGCGGGACACCCCCGCCGCGCCGCACCGGCGGGTAGCGCCCCGATTATCGTCATTCCGTCGTGACGTGGCGATGGGCGCGAGCGCCTAAGATAATGGGATGACTGCCACCGCCCCCCTCTGCCACCATCCCGCGAATACGGCCGGCCGTGACTTCGTCGTCGGCGACCTGCACGGCTGCGTGGATGTGCTGCGCGCGCTGTTGCACGACACCCGCTTCGATCCGGCTCGCGACCGCCTGTTCTCGGTCGGCGACCTCGTCGACCGCGGCCCTGCATCCGAAACCACGCTCGATCTGCTCGACCGCCCGTGGTGCCACGTCGTGCGCGGCAATCACGAGGAGGTGCTGAGCCTCGTGGCGCGCGGCAAGCTGTCGCCCGACGCGTGGCGCGGAATCGGCGGCGACTGGGGCGCCGACCTGCCGGCGGAACGGCTGCACGCGCACGCGGCGCGCGTCGACGCGCTGCCGCTGGTGCGCGTGATCGGCGACGGCCCCGGCCGCTTCAACGTGCTGCATGCGGAATTCTTCGGCTCGGACGCCGATCTCGACACGGGCAACTATTCGCACGACGTGCGCGAACGGCTGATCTGGGGCCGCGATCTCGTCCAGGGGCTCGCCGATCCGGCGCGGCAGGCCGGGCTGTCGCTGACCTGCACCGGGCACACGCCGGTGCGCGCACCGCAGCGGATCGGCGCGCAGTGGTTCATCGACACGGGTGCGTTCGCACCGGCCGGGCGGCTCACGCTCGTCGAGCCGCGCACCGGGCGCACCTGGTCGATGACGCAGGCCGAGGCGCGCGAACGCCACGCGGGCGACTGGCCGTTGCCCTGATGCCCGCGCGCGCTAGCCGACCTGGTTCAGTTCGAACACCGCATCGACGGCCGAGCCGTTCCAGTTGTATTCGAGGTAGGCCGCGTGATGGCAATCGCGCAGCAGCGCGGTGCGGAACGCCGCCAGGCACTCGCCGCGCGGGTCGCGCACCGACGGATAGACGATCCCCGCACCGCCGGCATTGCGCACCGCGCGGCCGAGCGCCTGCCCGGCGCTGTAATCGAGCGGGTGCAGCAACGCCGGATCGCGTTTCGGCCACATGCGCACGTCAGCCACGTCGCCTTGCGCGATCACCGTATAGAGCCGCATCTGCTGGCGCATCGGCGGCTCCTTCGTCGCCGCCAGGAACAGCGCGCTGTGATAACGCGTTTCGGCGATCGCCGTATCGCGCGAGCGCGCACAGTAGAACACGCCGTAGCTGCCGTCGGAAAAACGGCTGCCCTGCGGATTCAGGTGCGTGAACGCGGCCATGATCGGCCCCCAGCCCTGCCCGTAGCGACGTTCGGCGGGCGGGACGAGGTCGAGCGTGCCGACTTCGTTGCGAATGCGGTCGTTGGTCAGCGATTCGAGCGCGTAAAGCGCGTCGAAATCGTCCGCCGACGCAACGCGGTCGAACAGGTTGATTGCCGGAAAACGGGTGGGGATCACGCGATAGGCAGGCGCCCAGTCGACCGCGGTCGTGGGCCATTGTTGTGCTTGGATCGGCATCGTCACGCCCAGCCACCTCGCATCGCGTCGAGATATTGGCGGACGGCGACCAGATCGCCGACATTGCCGGCGAGCATCCGGTCGAGCGCGCGCTTGCCGCCGAACGGCGCCGCGTCGTTGGGCCGCTTGACCCACGCATCGGCCGCGGCCGGTTGCGGCAGCAGGATCTGCAACGCCTTGTAGATGCCGAGCAGCAGCGATAGCCGCTCGAGCGTATCGCGCGGCAGCCGCGCCGATTCCGGCGTGGCCTTCCACTTGAAGAACGTCGAACGGCCGGGCGACCCGAGCAGCACGATCTGTTCGTCGATCGTCAGTTCCCAGTCGCGCGCGATGTTGAAAAACGCACGCAGGCCGGCCGCCGACATCTGCGCGACCGAGGCCTGCGGCGGGGAGGAATGCGATTCGTAGGCGGGCTGTGACATGATCGTTAGTCTCGAAACGAATTTACTAACAAGATTAGTCCATTTTCGTATTTTTGCAAGGGTCGGCACCCGGCGACTGATTCACGCATCCGGCAAAACGATATTTTTTGTCCATTCTGGACTCTGATTTTATTTTCTGCGTTAATGGCCGTGCGGACACCGCGCGCAGATGCGGCTCGGGTCCGTGAAACCGTGTCGCACAGAACCGGAAGCACCCCGCCAAGGAACGCACCATGAAGAGACTGATTGCCGCTGTTTCGATCGCCCTGCTCGCGGTATCCGCAGGCCCCGCCGTCGCGAAGGACTGGACCACCATCCGCTTCGGCACCGACGCCAGCTACGCGCCGTTCGAGTCGAAGGCGCCCGACGGCAAGCTCGTCGGCTTCGACATCGACCTCGGCAACGAGATCTGCGCGCGCCTGAAGGCGAAGTGCGTGTGGCTCGAGAACGATTTCGACGGGATGATTCCGGCGCTGAAGGCGAAGAAGTTCGACGCGGTGCTGTCGTCGATGTCGATCACGCCGCAGCGTGCGCAGCAGATCGGCTTCACGACGAAGATCTACAACCAGCCGACGCGGCTCGTCGTGAAGAAGGGCTCGCCGCTGCTGCCGACGGCCGAATCGCTGAAGGGCAAATCGATCGGCGTCGAGCAGGGCACGACGCAGGAAACGTACGCAAAGGCGTACTGGGGCAAGCAAGGCGCGAACGTCGTGTCGTACCAGAACCAGGACGGCGTGTACGCGGACCTGACCTCGGGCCGCCTCGACGCGGCGCTGCAGGATGAAGTACAGGCCGCGATCGGGTTCCTGAAATCGTCGCGCGGCGCGAACTACACGTTCGTCGGCCCGGAGCTCGTCGACGAGAAGGTGCTCGGCATCGGCGCCGGCATCGGGCTGCGCAAGGAAGACACCGACCTGAAGGCGAAGATCGACGGCGCAATCCTCGACATGGTCAAGGACGGCACCTACAAGCGGCTCGCGTCGAAGTACTTCGACTTCGACATCTACGGCGGCTGAAACGGCGTCGCGCGCGTACGGGCGCCACTCCCGTCGCGCGCGTCCGACCGCCCCTCCCCTCACCACCGGACGGCAACGGCATGACGCCGTTTGCCGTCGCATCGAATGCATCATCCGTCGCACGCGCGGCAAGACCCTCGCGCTTCATTCGGATTGCAGATCAATCGTTCGCGGCGACGATGCCCGGCGCGAACGGATATCGTGCGGCTTCGGTCAATAGGCGAAGACCGGGCGTCGAGGTACCGGCGCCCGAGCGCACATGCCCTTGCGAATCGGGTTCGCGTGCAGGAAAGTACCGACCCGGCGTGGATGACCGGCAATCAGCCGGATCCGCCTCGCACCGGGCGAGGAGAGATGGCCTGTCGATGCATGCCGGCCGGCCGAGAGAGCGACATGCGACCGGCGATGCTCAGCATCACTGCGATCGCGGCCTGCCGGCCGCGGCGTGTGGCGATCGTTCATTTTTCTACCCCGTGTCAGTCTGATGGTTGTTCCGGCAACCGGACCAGGCCGGTGCCCCGACGATCAGGCGACGACGCTCCGTGCTCGCCGGAACGCGGCTGTTGCGCCGCGCTCCGCCGCCGCATCCCCGCGGACCGTGTCCTGGCCGGTACTGACAGGGTTCGCTGCCGAACCGGACGGACCGTGCATCGTCGACTTTCGCACGCCCACTTCCGCAAGGAGCGGGCCAGCTTCGCGCGAGCCCGTCCGGACAAGGGGCCGGCCGGGCAGCGTGGCGGCCGGGACGGGTGCCGAATGCGGGAAGTTACGAAACTGAAACACGCGGCGCGCGGCACGCGCGGGCCACGTGGCGGCCCTGGCTTGCCGGATAAGGCTGAACAATGAAGCACGGCATTTTTACCGATGGACGGCCGGCCGTTCACGCCGATTCGCCGCGAAAATTCGCATGGCCGCCGACGCGAAATGTTTCATGCGCTTTACATGCTGCCGGCAGCACGCGGGCCGCGGGTTGCCCGCGCCATCCATCCGCCGGTGCCGGGCCGGCCGGGCGCACGGCTATACTGCGAAACCGGCGCGCGTCGTGTCCGCATCGGCGCCTCCGGCCGGCGGATGCCGTGCCGCACGACGACGCTACACACCGCCACACACGCCGCCCCACCGCCCGAACGATCGCCCCGCCGATGATCCGTACCCTCTATATCGCCGAACGCGCCAGACTGATTCGCTTCGGTGTGTCGGGCCTCGGTTCGACCGCGCTGCATGCGTTGATCGCGGCCGCGATGTTCGCGCTGTTCGACGCGACGCCCGTAGCCGCGAACGCGGTCGCGTTCGCCTGCTCGACCGCGTTCTCGTATCTCGCCAACACGCTGTGGAGTTTTTCGTCGCCCGTGACGTGGGGCAACTTCATGCGCTTTCTCGCCGTCGCGATGGTCGGCCTCGTCGTGACGATGCTGCTTGCGCACGGCGCCGTGGCGCTCGGGCTGGCGCGCGCGTGGAGCGTCGTCGCGGTCGTGCTGTGCGTACCGCCCGTCACGTTCGTGCTGCACCGGCTCTGGACCTATCGCTGAACCGGCCCACGCGTCGCACGTGCGCCGCTCAGCCGACCCGCTGATGCCCCGCGTCGCCGGACGGCGCGCCGTCGTGCCCGCCGTTGTCGCCGTTCCCGCCGTTGTTGTCGTGATCGTTCAGCCCGTGCTCGATCATCATCCGGTAGAGCGTCACGCGCGAAATGCCGAGTTCGGCGGCGGCCTTGTTGATGCGGTGATCGTTGCGCAGCAGCGCATTCTCGATTGCGGTGCGCTCGGCGAGCGCCCGCGCCTGTTCGAGCGTCACGGGTTCGGTTTCGCCCGGCGTATCGAGCCCGAGATCGTGCGGCGTCAGCAACCGGCTCTCGGCCATCACGATCGCGCGCCGCACGCGGTTGATCAGCTCGCGCACGTTGCCGGGCCACTCGTAGCGCCGCATCGCGTCGAGCGCGGCCGACGTGAAGCCGCTGATCTTGCGGCCGCTATCGGCCTTGTATTTCTGCAGTACGTAGTGCGCGAGGATGTCGATGTCCTTGCCGCGCGCGCGCAGCGGCGGCTCGTGGATGCGCAGCACGCACAGGCGGTGATACAGGTCGGCACGAAAGCGCCCGGCCTCGACCGCGCCGTCGAGATCCACGTGGGTGGCCGAGATGATCCGCACGTCGACTGGAATCGATTCCTGCCCGCCGAGCCGCTCGATCTTCCCTTCCTGCAGGAAGCGCAGCAGGCTCGCCTGGCTTTCGACCGGCATGTCGCCGATTTCGTCGAGAAACAGCGTGCCGCCGTTCGCCGATTCGATCCGGCCCGCGCGCCGCTGGTTCGCGCCGGTGAACGCGCCGCGCTCGTAGCCGAACAGTTCCGACTGCAGCAGGTGATGCGGAATCGCGCCGCAATTGATCGCGATGAACGGCCCCTTGCCGCGGCCGGAACGCTCGTGAATCGCGAGCGCCGTCAGCTCCTTGCCGGTGCCCGACTCGCCCGAGATGAACACGCTCGCGTCCGTCTTCGCGACCTTGCGGATCGTGCTGAACAGCTGCTGCATCGCCTCGCAGTTGCCGATCATCCCGTGTTCGCCGATCGACGCCGCGTAGGCCGCGCCATCGACGCGATCGAGCGCGGCCATCCCGCGCGCGTGGCCGAGCACGTGCGAAATCCACTCGTACGGCAACGGAAGGGTCACGTAGTCGAAGCAGTAGCTGCGGATCAGCTCGCGCACGGCCGGGCCGATCGTGACACCGGCCTGGGCGATGGAAATCCAGCCGATCGACGGCTGGCTCAGGCATGCCTTCAGCGCGGGATACTCGCGCGACGTGAACCCGGAGAAATCGACCAGCCCGGCGGCGACGCTCACGCCGGACGTCATGTTCTGCGCGGCGCCGGCGGTCTTCGCGACGGAGATTTCCCAGCCCAGCCCGCGCAGTTGCGCAAGCAACGGCTCGTCGGGCGAACGCATGATCACGAACAGCTTGCGTCCATCCTCGGGCGCGGTGACGGACACATGCGTCATCTCGGGCACCGTGTGCCCGTTTGCCTCAGGTGACCTAGCAACCATCGTTGTTCCCCGCTTGGCATTGGTATCGCGCGCCCGGCTCGCCGCCGCTTGCGACGAACCTCGATCGAACCGACATATTGGCCGCATTTCCGTCCGAATAAAATCCCCTCGTGCATGAATCGCGCGTGAGGTGGACAGTGTCATCAACGGTATATCGATGTGGCCGGCGCGCGGCTAGATGGGTGTTATCCCGGTGGCGTGCGCGGCGCGCGCGGTCCACGGGCGGCCACGCGACGCGCAAAGCCGCGCCGGTGCTGGCGCTCGGCGTTCGCGGGCGATGCGGCACCGACAGGATCGGCCCGGCCGCGCATGCGTGCGCGGCCGGTCGACCGGCCGCCGGGATGCCCGCCCGGCCGGTTCGAATTGATTTCGGTCAATCGTCAGAGGAAGCCGGCTGATGCAGGAACGCAACACGCCCGGCCCGATGCCGCGCACGCCGGCGCAGCGGCGGGATCAGCGGCCCGATGCGAGCGGCGCCGGCGCGTTCGCACGGCCACGGCCGGCCGGCGTGCCGCCGTGTTCGCCGTAGGTGGCGGCAAGCGCGTCGACGCGCGCGAGATGGTGATGATTGTCGTGATCCCACGGATGGAAGCCCGGCCGGAAGAAGCTCAGCCATTCGCCGGCGATGCGCGGGAACAGCCCGCGGCGCGGCCCGTACAGGAACGCGATCATCCGCAGCATGCCGCGCACGTGATGGCCGGCGCCGCGATCGCGCCACAGCAGCGTCGCGTGCATCAGGAACACGGTCGGCCAGAACGTCAGCGTCGTCAGCAGATACACGCCGATGCGGATCAGGTAACGACGCAGCCCCGGCGCCATCGCGGTGTTCCACACGTCGAACGACACGGCCTTGTGCTCTGTTTCCTCGAGCGCGTGCCAGATCCACATCTGGCGGTAGCCTTCGACCGAACCCTCCAGGCGCGTCGGGTCGCGCAGCAGCCAGTCGGCAAGCATCGCCGTGTAGTGCTCCGCCGCGACCGTGTGCGCGAGCTGCACCGAATGCGGCAGCTTGCGCTTCATGTAGCCGAGCACCGCCCACACACGCTTGTCGAGCTTGCGCGCGGGCAGGTGGTTCGCCTGCATCAGCTCGTTGTACTCGATGTGCTCGCGCGTGTGCATCGCCTCCTGGCCGATGAAGCCGAGCACCTGCTGCTTCAGCACGGGATCGTCGATCCGGTCGCGATAGTTGCGCACCGAATCCATGAAGAAACGCTCGCCGGCCGGGAACAGCAGCGACAGCGCGTTGAAGAAATGGGTCACGTGCGACCCGAGGCCATGCCAGTCCTTCGCGCGTTCGACCGGCAGGTCGAAGCGCAGGTCGCGGCGCACCGGCATGATCCCGGCTGCGGTGGCGGAAGCGGCTGACTTCATGTTCATCGTTCTCCTGGTTCCGGAGCGGCCCGGCGCGTCGTCCGACGCGGCCGGCGCGGGCCCGGGCGGCGCATCGCGCACCGCCAAAATCTTGACATCGACAGCTGTAAAGATAGGCCGCCCGCGGCGACGCGCGCAAGCCGCGCGGTAGATGCGCGCTTCCAAACAGGGCACGGTCGAAAAGGCGGAAAAAACGGTGATCGAGCGGCGTCCGGACACGGCGGGATTCGAACGCACGGGACCGCACGCGCGCCATTCGCGGCAGTCGGCACCG
>JABLTH010035896.1_pt1 | contig 66840 bp, 84 predicted proteins | sample 7875711 | NCBI WGS metagenome assembly JABLTH01 (sample SAMN14941262, study PRJNA633318) | bioreactor metagenome | isolation source: bioreactor | place: China | collected 2019-03-05 | reverse complement strand
GTCGAAACCGATCTCGACCTGCCGCCGCGGGAAGACCGGCTGGCGCTGCCGGTTTATTTGCGCAACACGCCACTGACGCAGCCGGATGCGGCGCTACGCGACTTCGCCGCATATTTTGCCGCCACCGGCCCCGTCAACGCGATCGTACTGAACGCGCTCATGCACGGCATTCGTTCCCGCGTGCGCTACAGCAAAGGCGCCACCGATGTGCAGACCACCGCGGCAGAAGCCTTTCAGGCCGGTGAAGGGGTTTGCCAGGACCATGCGCATATCTTCATTGCCTGCTGCCGCATCCTGGGCGTCCCGGCGCGGTACGTCAGCGGTTATCTGTTCACCGACAATGGCAACCTGGTGGAAAGCCACGCCTGGTCTGACGCCTGGCTGGATGGCGAAGGATGGCAAAGCTTCGATGTCTCCAACGGCCAGCGCACCAACGGCATTCACGTGCGGCTGGCTTCCGGGCTGGATTACCGCGACGCCTGCCCGATTGCCGGCATCCGCAAGGGCGGCGGGCATGAGCAAATGGCTGTACAGGTACAAGTTTCCCAACAACAATAATTGAGCCCTCTTTTTCCCGGCGTTATGATGTCGGGCACTTTGATGACGTTGAATTCACCATGACTTATTGCGTAGGATTGCTGCTTGAAACCGGCCTGGTAATGGCTGCCGACTCCCGTACCAATGCCGGGGTCGACCATGTCGCCACCTTTCCCAAGATGACCATTTTCTCGCGGACCGACGAACGCGTGCTGGTGACCGTCACCGCTGGCAACCTCGCCGTGTCGCAGGCCGTCATCAGCCTGCTCAAAAATAATATCGAAAACGGCGTCGAACCCAACCTGCACAGCGCGGCCAACATGTTTGAAGCCGCGCGCATCATCGGCGAGGCGGTCAGGACCGTGCACCATGAAGATGCCGAACATCTCAAGCGACACTCGGCCGAGTTCAACCAGTCCATCATCCTCGGCGGGCAGATCAAGGGCGAAAAGCCGCGCCTGTTCAACATCTATGCGGCGGGCAACTTTATCGAAGCGGTTGCCGAAACGCCCTATTTCCAGATCGGCGAAACCAAATACGGCAAACCCATCCTGGACCGGGTCGTCGACAACCGCAGCGATCTCAATGCGGCGGCAAAATGTACGCTGATCTCATTTGATTCCACCATCCGCAGCAATTTATCCGTGGGCCTGCCGATAGACCTGTTCATCTACCGTGCCGACAGCTATAACACGGACTGCCAGAAACGTATTACCGAGAGCGACCCCTATTTCACCCAACTGCGCAAAGGCTGGTCGGAAGGCCTGAAACGCGTATTTGCCGAGTTGCCCGACCCGGGCTGGTGTAAAGATTAATCGTACCCGGCTGGATGGTGCTGAACGCCACCGTTGCAGCACCATCGCCCCCACTACACAAAACTCAACACTTCCACCGTCACATCCTCGTTACCCAGCATCGCCTGGCACGCCAGCCGCGACTTGGAACCCACGCCCACCACGGCATCCAGCTTTTCGTTTTCCACCCGCTGGATTTTGGACAGGCTCTTGCGCCCCTCCTGCACAAAGATATGGCACGAACCGCACTCGGCCTTGCCGTCGCATTTGTGCGCAATAGCCTCGCCACCGGCCAGCAAGGCGGTCAGGATGCTGCTGCCAGCGGCAGCTTGCAGGGTTTTACCGGAAGGTTGTATGGTCAAAACAGGCATTCTTCACTCCTTGGTTGATTGTCGGATTTGTCGCAAAAAAGACGCGACCGCACGCAAAATTCAGTGCGCCAAGGGTAGTAGCAAAGGATGTACCGGATTTTGCTTGATCGTCGGGTCAAGGACAGTTGGCTGTTCGCCGTCAGGAGCCGCCAGCCATGATCTCCAGTTCAAGCCGTAACCTATTGATTGTGCTGGTTTGGCCTGCTAGTGTTCGGTTCTATGGATACGTAGCCATCTGAGCTACATGAATGAATGAATGAATGAATGGATGGATGCTATAACCGGTGTGTTTCTTGGAGTGAATCAGTGAACATAGGGCGTTACATAAATTATCAATTTATTATTTAATGATTTCAGAGAGTTATATTTTCTTATTCATCTGTCCTGATAAAAAATTAAGTTTTTTATTGGGGTCTATTTAACGTTAGCATTTATGAGACATATCACTTTTACATCTACAACACACTGGCTTATTGGTGCTGCACTCGGACTTATTCTATCTCTGCCTGCACTGTCCCAACCACAATCGAATGGCGATGACCTTGTTGCACGCCTCATGGTTCAACTATTTCGCCAACACAATAATCAATTCCTTTGCTTACCTAAAGAATTCACGCCTGAGTCTCTACGACAAATAGTTGATGCCAATTTGAAAGACATCGATATCAACGACAACTCACCACAGAACGTAAACCTAATTGCCAAAGTTATTTACACATCGTTTCCTTGCCCATTTTCCCCTGCTCGATTAGAACTACGACCAGCCACTGCAAATGATTTAGAAGGAATTTGGATAGTTCCAGAGTTATCTCAACATCTACGCTATGGTCAACAATCACCGCAATGGAAAGGCGAACCTGGAATGCCACCGTTAAGATGCGAAGGAGTTTCATATTCCCCTGATGGCGACATGCGTGTGGCGCAATTTCGCGGCGCTATGGGATGTCCTACGTCAAAGGAAATGGATAGTTTTAAAAAAATGCCCAGAGTCCAAACATGGAGTTTTTTACGTGATGGTAGGTTACAGACTACTCACCGTGATGCTCCTGGTGAAAGAGAGGAGTGGGATGTTTTCGTAGTCGAAAAACCTTTTGAATTTGCTAGGGTTCAATTTGCTCAAGGTGACTTGCTTGCGTATTTACGTTACCAGAAAAATAACAATCTAAATGTTTCAACAGTTTTTCGTCATCTCCAACGATTACCATGAATGCTAACCCATCGTTCAAGCGGGACTGGCTTACAGCCAGCCCCTTAACTCAAACGTTAGAGCACAATCCGACCAAGGACTGCCTAGCCAAAGGAAAACAACTCCGGCATATCCTTGCGGTAAACCCGCATCCACATCAGCGTCGCCGGCACCAGCGAACGTATGCCGAACCACAGGGCGTCGCGCTCAAAGTCATCCGCCAGCGTCAATTGCACGCCCAGCCCGGTCCAGCCGGCCCAGTCGATTTCCGCCATATGCTGCTTGAGGTCGTGCGGAATGTTAGTGGCGGTTTCCGCCATGGTACGCATCTGCTTCAGCGTTTCCTGCCGGGTCAGGCGGCTGGCGAAAAACTCGTCCGGTTCCAGGCCTTCGGTCAGTGTCAGGATGGATGTCCCCGCATCTTCCAGTATACCGAGCAAGGCGCCGGTCAGCAGTGTCATGCCTGCGCCCCGGCGGCGTAGGCCTCGATCACCGAAGCGCCGACTGAATCTGCCGGGTCGATTTCTCGCAGCTTGGCAAGTATCTTGTTGGCGTCCGCCAGCCGTTGCTGGCGCAGGCGGATGAAGGCCAGCGCTTTCAGGCTGAACAGGTAAAAGTGCTGGGGCGCATCCACCCTGCCCCAATCGCATGATTGGTCATTCAGCAAGCGCCAATCTGCCAGGATGTGCGCCTGGCGCGCGGCGGCATCCAGCGCCAGGCAGGCGGCGCGCTCGGCGTCACCGAGACGGTTGTGGTTGAAATAGAACTTGTACAGGGTGTAATACACGTGCAGGCAGCCTGGATCAGCCGCCTGCGCGCGCCAGAGCAGGGATTCGGCCTCGCGCCAGTCGCCGGCCGCAGTCGCGGCGGCGGAAAGATAGCCCGCCACGCGCGGCGGCAGGTCTTCGCTGGGCACGATCCCCTGCAATACCTTACCAGACACCTTCCGGCGCTTTCAGCCGCTCAACCACCGTGCCGCCCAGCAGATGCTCGTCGATGATGGCCGTCACGTCTTCCTTGGTCACGCCGCTGTACAGCACGCCTTCCGGATAAACCAGCACATTGGGGCCGCCGTCACAGGGGCCAAGGCAGCCGGAATAAGTCACGGCGAACTTGTCCCATAAATTGCGCGTCTGGGTTTGCTGCCAGAACGCCTGCACGATTTCGTTGCCGCCCTTGGCCTGGCAGGAGCCGCGCGGATGCCCCTGCGGGCGGGCCTGGTTGCAGATGAACACGTGTTTTGCTGGCTTGGGCATGATGCCTCCTTGGGATTTGAAATGGGGTTACGCGGGTTTCACCGTGACGTCGCCCAGCACCATGGCCTGGCAGGCAAGGCGGCAGCCGGGTTTGGCATGTTTGCTTTTTAATAATGAGATTTCCAGAGCCGATGGCGCGGACAGGTTTTCCGCGCCTTGCAGCACCTCCACCATGCAGTCCCCGCAATCGTTTTCCTTGCAGCCGAAGGTGATGCTGGTGCCGACCTTTTCCGCTACCTCGACAATGCGGGTACCGCGCGGCACGGTGGCAATGGTGCCGATGTCGGCGAAAGTGATGCTGTATTTGGACATGGTGGTTACCTCTTACAAGGGAGCGACGGTGACGTCGCCGAAGACCTGGGTCTGGCATGCCAGACGGCAGTGCTTGCCGGCGAAATTTTCACGCTGCATCTTGATCTGCAACGCGGCCAGATCTGGCGTAGAGCGCCATTCGTCCAGTATTTCCTGGAAGCGTGCGCGGATCACGGCCCGTTCTTCCGCGGTGATCGCCGACAGGTTTTCATCTCCCTTGGTCACCTCGAACAGGCACTCGCCGCAATCACCTTCGCGACAGTTATAGGCGATGTAGGAACCGACCGCCTCCGAGAGTTCGACGATGCGGGTGCCGACCGGGACGTTGACAGTGACATTGACGTCGGAAAAAGTGACTTTAGCTTTAGCCATGGGGGCTCCCTAGTGTATTAGTTTGGTTCATTGCAGCGACGGTTGCCGGGATGCCAGCAAATCCACCATATCGATCACGCGTTGCTCATTCACGCCCATCAGGTGTTCACCGGCATCGCGCCCAAAGTTGCGGCAGAGTTCCAGTTCTTCATCTGACGGAATCAGCTTGATACGCACCCCTTCCAGCGGCACGCGCATCTTCAGGCCTCGCATCCGGCCTTCCAGCATGCGTACCGCTTCGCCCGACCAGCCGAATGAGCCGAACGCCCCGGCCAGTTTGCCGCGCACATTGATCATGGCGAACGAGGACAGCAGGTCCCAGATCGGCTTGGCCGCATCGCCGTTGATGGTGGGCGAGCCAACCAGGATGCCATCGGCCTCCTCCACCAGATCAATGAACAGATCGGCATCGCCGCCTTCCAGGTCGTACAGCGACACGCGCACGCCCGGCACCTCCTCGGCGCCGTCACGGATCACCTGCGCCATTTGCGTGGTGCTGCCATAGGCGCTGATGTAGAAGATGATCAGCGTTTTCTCGTCCGCGTTCACCTCGCTGTGCAGGCGCTGGCCGCTCAACTCGCGGTAACGCTGCACGTAGCGCAGCGGCTGGTCGCGCAGCACCGGCCCGTGCGTTGGGGCAATCATGTTGATCGGCAGCGGTTCTATCAGATCGAGCGCATTGGCCACATGTTCGCGAAACGGCCGCATGATGTGGGCGTAGTAATACTCGAAGGCAAAGCGGAAATCGCCCGCTTTGTCGTTGAACAGCCGCTCGTCGCAAAAATGGCAGCCGAACACGTCGCCGGAAAACAGGATGCATTCCTCTTCCAGGTAGGTACATTGCGTATCCGGCCAGTGCAGGTAAGGCGTATGCAGGAAACGCAGGTTGCGGTCGCCCAGGCTGACGGTATCGCCCGTGGTCACCGGCGTAAAATCCAGGTCGGCGCGGTTCAGCAGCGCCTTCAACATCAATTGTGCCGATTGCGAGATATATAGCCGCGCCTGTGGTGCGCGCCGCATCAACTCCGGCAGTGCGCCGGTGTGGTCGGGCTCCAGGTGGTTAAGCACGATGACGCGGATTTCATCGTAGCGCGCCACCGCCTCCAATCGGGCAAAAAACTGCCCGGCACATTCCGCCTTAACCGTGTCGATCACCGCCACGCCATCCGAGCCGCGCACCGCATAAGCGTTGTACGTGGTGCCGTTGGGCGTTTTCAGGATCACGTCGAAACTGCGCATGCCGGGATCGAACGCGCCGATCCACTGCACCCGTTCCGACAGCCAGACTGGCTGCGTCATTTCCATCTGACAGAAATCATGTCAAAAACGTAGCGAGCGCAGCCAGTTTGGGGGCGCCCGGAGCGCAGGAACCGGAATGTACGCTGTAGTACATGAGGATTCCGAGCACCGCGTAACCCCGAAATGGCAAGCGCAGTAGTTTTGGGCATGATTTCTAGCCAAACTTGAAGAGGATGCCATAGCCGCCGCGCGGATATTCCCACGCCACGTTGCGGTGTTCGTCACAGACAATGCGGCAAGTGCCGCATTCCAGGCAGCCATCGCTGATCACCGTCACCTGGCCGTTGCCTTCCATGGTCCAACAGCCAGCCGGACAACACACCGTGCAGGCGCGCTCCTCGCAGTCATTGCGGCACTTGTCCTCGTTCACGATACTGATGTGCGGCCGCCCGGAATCGACCTTGTAGCGATTCTGGAACAGTTTTTCCTCGACCTTGACTGTCACGCTCATTCGAATGCCCTCCACAGCTTAAAGGTGTCGCCCACCAGCCCGAACAGCGAGCGGCGCTGGCGGAAACTCTTGCCGATCTGTTGTTCCTTGGTTTTCTTGTCCACGCCGTCCACCGTGAGCATGGTGCGGGCGGCATTGGACAGCAGTTCCGGATAGTCGTTAAAGAATTGAGGGTTTGTATGAAATACATCCGGCATGTCTTTGTATTTCTTCAAATCTTTCATTACAAAACTTTCATCCAACCGGGCCTGGTAGCGCTTGAGATTGGCCTTGCTGAACGCCTTGCCTTCGGCCTTGAGTTCGATCAGCGTATCGGCCGCGTGCATGCCGGTGGTCATCGCCAGGTTGGAGCCTTCGCGGTGTACCGCGTTGACGAACATGCCGGCATCGCCGACGATCATCCAGCCTTCGCCGTAGAGGTCGGGCATGGCGTGGTAGCCGCCTTCTGGAATCAGGTGCGCGGTGTATTCCTTCATCTCACCGCCCTCGATCAGCGGCTTGATGGCCGGGTGCGCCTTCATCTGTTCCAGCAGCGCAAACGGCGTGGTTTCCTGCTTCTTGAAGTCGGACAGCATGCAGCCGACGCCTATGGTCACGCTTTCCTTGTTGGTGTAGAGAAAGCCGGTGCCCATCATGCCCTTGGTGATTTTGCCCACCATCTCGATCACCACGCCCTCCTCGTCCTTGACGTTGAAGCGCTGCTCGATCAGCTCCTGCGGCATGAAGTGGATTTCCTTCACCGCCAGCGCCACGTCCTTGGGGTGCAGTTCGGGGTGGAAACCGGCTTTTTTCGCCAGCAGCGAGTTCACGCCGTCGGCCAGGATCACGGCATCGGCGTAGATTTCGCCGCCCTGCCGGTCTGTCATCACGCCGATCACGCGGTTGCCGTCCAGCAGCAGGTTGGTGACGGTGGTTTCGCAAATAACCAGTGCCCCAGCCGCTTTCACCCTATCGGAAAACCACTTGTCGAACTGCGAGCGGATCATGGTGTAGCGGTTATATGGCTGCTTATTGAAGGCATCGGAACGATAGTGCGAACCGATGTAGGAATCGTCGTCCAGCACCCACATGCGCTGCTCGATGATGTGGCGCTCCAGCGGGGCATCCTCGCGGAAATCCGGGATCAGCTTTTCCAGCGCATCGGAGTACAGGATCGCGCCCTGCACGTTCTTGGAGCCGGACGATTCGCCGCGCTCCAGTTGCAGCACGCTCAAGCCTGCCTGTGCCAGCCGTAGCGCGGCGGAATTGCCGGAAGGACCGGCGCCGACGACAATAACGTCAAATTTCTCTGCTGCCATGATTACCCTGCCTTTCTCGCGGTTGCCAAGTGCGCCTTGAAGGCTTCGGTCAACGCCGGCAGTATGGTCATGGCATTGCCGACGATGCCGTAATGCGCAAAATCGAAAATCGGTGCGTTGGGGTCATTGTTGATGGCGATGATCACGTCCGAGGCATCCATGCCGACGCGGTGCTGGATCGCTCCGGAAATGCCGACAGCGATATAGAGCTTGGGCCGCACCGTCTTGCCGGACTGGCCCACCTGACGATCAAGCTCCACCCAGCCCGCCTGCACCACCGGGCGCGTGGCGCCAACCTCGGCACCCAGTACGCTGGCCAGGTCCCAGATCAGCTTGAAGTTTTCGGGCTTTTTCATGCCGCGTCCGCCGGAGACGATGATGTCGGCGAAAGGTAACTGAGGTTTGTCCTGCATCTCGTCGGGGATAAATTCCAATACTTTCGTAATGATGGAACTTTCCACCATGCCCAGCGTGTCCTCGATGATGCGGCCCGTTTTGGACGTATCGCGCTCCGGCATCGCCATCACACGCGGGCGCACCGTGGCCATCTGCGGGCGGTAATTCAAGGTCTGGATTGTGCACAGCAGGCTGCCGCCGAAGGTCGGACGGCTGGCCAGCAGGCTGCGCGCGTCGAGGTCGATGTTGAGTTCCGTGCAGTCTGCGGTGAGCCCGGTCTTGAGCGTGGTCGCCACGCTGCCCGCCAGGTCGCGCCCAAGCGTGGTGGCGCCAAGGAACAGGATTTCCGGCTGATATTTGTTCACCAGGTCGGTCAGCCCCTTGGTGTAGGGTTCGTTGCGGTAATCGGTGAGCAGCGGGTCTTCGACCAGGTAACACAGGTCGGCACCATGGAAAAACGCTTCAAAGCAGAAGCTGCGCGTGTTCTCGCCAGGTGGCCCCATGACCACGCCGGCCAACTCCACGCCCAGCATGTCGGCCAGTTTGCGGCCCTCGCCCAGCAGTTCCAATGAAACCGGATGGATGGCACCGCGCTCGTGCTCGATGAACACCCAGACGCCCTTGTAGGCCTTTAGCCGTTCATCCAGCTCGAATTTCTTTTTGCCCGCGGGCTTTTTGGCTTCTGTTGCTTCGCTCATAGATTTACCTTTCTCTCACTTACGCGGCGCGTTTGGCGATTTCCTGTTCCAGCTTGGGATATTTGGTGAACATCTTGGCCAGCAAGGTCACGCTCAAATCCTTGGGGTCGTTACTTTCGCACTGGATGATCTCGGCCTTGACCGCGCGCGGGGTCGGCGCAAAAACCTTGGATACCACCGTTGGCGAGCCTTTAAGGCCGGTCTTGGTCGGGTCTTCGATGCCAGCCGCATCCTTGTTCCAGATCTTCACCGGGTAGCGCGCGGCGCGGAACATATTGGCCATGGTGGCAAAACGCATCTCGTTGTTGCCTTCCAGCACCGTGATCAGGCTTGGCGTACTGGTTTTCAGCACCTGCACGCCGCCTTCCGAACGGCGCTCGACGACAATTTCCTTGTTCTCGACATCCACCGAGCGGATTTTCGAGACATAGGTCAGCAACTGCATGTCGAGCCGCTTGGCCACGCCCGGCCCTACCTGCGCGGTATCGCCGTCTATGGTCTGCTTGCCGGTAAACACCAGGTCCACCGGCATGTCCTTGTTGATCTGGCTGATGGCCGAGGCCAGCGCGTAGCTGGTCGCCAGCGTATCGGAGCCGGCAAACACGCGGTCGGTCACCAGCACCGCATCATCGGCGCCGTAGGAAATCGCCTTGCGCAGCGCAGCTTCTGCCATCGGCGGGCCCATGGTCAGCACCGTCACCCGGCCGCCGTATTGATCCTTGAGGCGCAGCGCTTCTTCCAGCGCAAACAGGTCATAAGGGTTAACGATGGTGGGCACGCCCTGGCGCATGATGGTGTTGGTTACCGGATGCACGCGAATCTGCGCGCTATCGGGAACTTGCTTGATACAAACGACGATGTGCATTTTTCTCCGCTCCTGGATTCCAACTCAAACTCACTACAGCAACCTCTGTGCCACCACCGGAAAACAGTACTTTTATTTCAATATTTCAATCAGTTGCGACACTTTTTCGGCACGCCAAGCTGTGTCGCAAACCTGACAATCAGGTGCGACGCTCGTACAGCGAATCCTTCAGCTTGTTCACGCTCACGGTCTGCATGCCGGCCTTGTCCTGGAACACCTTGAACACTTTTTCGGTGACGGCATCCGATTTCACAAAATCGGCATAGGCCAATTGCAGCCTGGACTTAAACGCGGCGCGTTCTTCGGCCTCGGACAGACCATCGGGGATGGGGTCGCGGCCCAGGTATTGCTGAAAGCGCTTGAGGATATGCAAACGGTTTACGTGAACCACTTGCGGCAGGTATTCCACGCCAAGAAAATCGAAAAACTCTTCGGCTGCGGAAAACTTCTGCATGATGTCTAGTAATTGGCTCATGATGGCTCCCGGTTCTAAATTCAATGGATGTTGACAATGCGCGACCTGCCGGCAGGTGTCCCCGCCTCTACCAGTTCCTCGCCGCCGGATGTCTGCTCGCGCCGCAGCATTACCAGCTGCGCTTCCAGGTCATCAATACGGGCGAGCAGCGTCGCCACGGCACGGCCAACGGGGTCCGGCATCAGGTGATGATCGAGATCGATTCCCTGCTGCGGCTGGCGGCGCTGGTTTTCCGGCAGCACAATGCGTCCGGGGATGCCGACCACGGTCATGCTGTCCGGCACATCATGGACCACCACGGAGTTCGCCCCGACCCGTGCATGCCTGCCCACAACAACCGGCCCAAGAATCTTGGCGCCGGCGCCTACCATCACGCCGTCGCACAAGGTGGGATGCCGCTTGCCGGCGTTCCACGACACGCCGCCCAGGGTCACGCCGTGATACAGCGTTACATCGTTGCCGATTTCCGCCGTCTCGCCGATCACCACGCCGCAGCCGTGGTCGATAAAGAATCTTCTGCCTATGGTCGCGCCGGGATGGATGTCGATCTGGGTGAACATGCGGCTGCAATAGCTCAGCCAGCGCGCGGCGAAGCGCAGGCCGCGCCGCCACAGGCCATGCGCCAGCCGGTGCAGGATAATGGCGTGCAGGCCGGGATAGGTCAGCAGCACTTCCAGCCGGTTGCGCGCCGCCGGGTCGCGCTCGAATACGCAGTTCAGGTCTTCCGTGATCAATTGCCGCAGGGAAAGTCGCTTGCCCATCTGTAGCTCCTACTGCCGGGAAAACACAGGCTGCGCGGTTTCCAGGTACATGCGCATCAGGTCTTCGGGTTGCGGATTACGCTTGGTCGTGCTGGCGAAATGCCGGATCAGATCCAGCATGCGTGGAGTTTCGTCGTCCTGCAGGTAAATCCCCAGCTGCGCATAGGCATGCTTGACGCCGTGGCTGCCGGAATGCTTGCCCAGAACCAGTCTGCGATTGCGCCCAACCTGCGCCGGATCGAAGTTTTCATAAATCGCCGGGTCCTTCAGCAGGCCATCCACGTGCAGGCCGGATTCATGGGTGAATACCGCCTCGCCGACAATGCTTTTGTTCGCGGCCACGGTACGCCCGGAAGCCTCAGCCACCAGTCGGGAAATGGCCGGGAACCGCTGCGTATCCACCCCGGTTTCAATGCAATGGATACTCCACAGCGCCATCACCACTTCTTCCAGCGGCGCGTTGCCGGCGCGCTCGCCCAGCCCGTTTACGGTAGTGTTGACATGGCTGGCACCGGCCAGCACGGCGGCAACAGAATTGGCCGTCGCCAGCCCCAGGTCATCGTGGGCGTGGATTTCGATTTCCAGGTCAGTCGCGGAAGCCAGACGGGCAATGCGGTCATACGTGGCAAACGGGTCGAGCACGCCCAGCGTATCGGCATAGCGAAAGCGGCGCGCACCGGCAATCTGCGCGGTTTCCACCACTTGCTGGACAAAGGCCTGGTCGGCACGCGAAGCGTCCTCCCCGCCCACCGCAACACGCAGGCCCAGGTCAACCGCCTTGCGCACGAAATAATCGATTTGCGCCAGCACCCAGGCACGGTCGCGGCGCAGCTTTTTTTCAATATGCAGGTCGGACACCGGCAGCGACAGGTTCACCAGTTCCGCGCCACTGCGGGCGCAAGCCGCCAGGTCGGCTTCCGTCATGCGCCCCCATACCATCAGCCGGCTGGGCAAATTCAGGGCTGCAATCGCCTGGATGTCCTCGATTTCCGCCTCGCCCATGGCCGGGATGCCGATTTCCAGTTCCTGCACGCCGATGGCCGAAAGCGAGCTGGCGATGTCCAGCTTCTCGGCCTGGGTAAACGCCACCCCGGCGGTCTGCTCGCCGTCGCGCAGGGTAGTGTCGTTGATGATGGGGTTGCGTTGTCGCATGGCTGGCTCACAGAATGTCTTGAGATAACTAAAGCATCTGCCATGCCAGCCTGAAAAATTGCTATTTAGTTAAAAATAATCAATATGTTAAATTTAAAAACAACTCAAGTTTGGATTGTTTGATTTACGACAAACCAATCATGCATTGCTAACGACAACCAGCATTAGCTATACTTAGCTAAGAAACTAGGAGATTCACCATGAGTACAGTAAACATGCTGGAAGCCAAGACCACCCTATCCAAGCTCGTAGACCAGGTAGAGTCTGGCTTGGAACCGGAAATTATCATTGCACGCAATGGCAAGCCAGCAGCCAAACTGGTACGCATCGACGCCAAAATCTCCCCGGAGAAACGCATTGGTGTTGCCAAGGGTGCGTTCGTGGTGCCAGATGATATTGATGCTGATAACGCCACGATTGCCAAACTGTTCGGCGGAGCCACCAATTGAGGCTGCTACTTGATACCCATATTGCCCTGTGGGCGATTACCGACAGCCCCAAGCTCCCGCAAAAAGCGCGGGAACTGCTGCTTGACCCAGCAGCCGAAATCTTTGTCAGTACGGCGTCAATCTGGGAAATCGCCATCAAGCACAGTTTAAGCCGAGGCAACATGCCAGTTTCCAGTTCAGAGGCCATTCGCTATTTCAGCGAGGCAGGCTACACCCTGCTCCCTGTATCAGCCATACACGCTGCCGCCACCGAAACACTGCCGCCCATTCATGGCGATCCATTTGATCGGATGTTGGTGGCTCAGGCGCTGACGGAGCCACTACGGCTGGTGACGCATGATGAAATGGTGGCAAGATATGGGGATGGGGTTTTGTTGGTTTAGTAATTGGGATATTTTTGACTTTATGCGTGGCTATATTTACTTCCTAACGAACACCGCTATTCCTGGTTTGGTAAAGGTTGGGCATACCACAATGAATGTCGAAACACGTTTGAAGCAGTTAAACTCCACGGGAGTTCCATCCCCTTTTGAGCTTGCGGCATGTTTTTACGTTGCCAATTCCGCTTTAACAGAAAAACAACTTCATACCATCCTGGCTCCATATCGCTATTCAGATGATCGTGAATTTTTTACAGGAACGGTATCCATGCTGCTTTCTGAAGCTTTTCCCATAATTCTTGAATGCATCAATGCCACCAACACCTTTAGCCCTCATCCGAAACGTCATCGTTTCTACGATCTTGACTCGGAATCCATTGAATTGCTGCTTTATCTCTGCGGAAACTATAGGCAGCATGGCTACAGTGAGTACTCCATACTGAGAGAAATTAATGAGCCAGAATTAAAAACTGAAGCGCGCTTGGCATCTCTAAAGGAACTCAAGTTAGTCTCGGAAAAACGCTCACGCCGAGAATATGAGCCAGTTTTCTGGAGAATAACTAGCGAAGGAAAGAAATATCTATTTGACTATGGCCACATAACAGATGACATGCTTCGAAACAGATAAACTCTGTAGGGCGCAATAAGCGTAGCGCATTGCGCCGGATGCAACCGTTAATCAGGGTAAGGCAAGTCGCATTCCGGCCCACCGGCCCAATCCAGCGGATAAATACCTTTTTCCACCAAGTGGTGGAAAGTCGAATAAGGCCAATCAGACACGCGATTTACATACCCGTGTTTCAGCGGATTGATATGTACATAGTCCATGTGAGCTTGAAAATCCGCCTCGTCACGTACCAGATGCTCCCAATAGCGGCGTTGCCAGATACCGCGCTCGCCGCGCCGCAAGCGCGTCTGGGAAAAGGGTTCTGAACGTGGAAGGGCTTTGGAAAACCCCATTTTTATCAGCCGCCAGCGTGTAGCAAAGTTCATATCCCCCGGCGGCAGTTCGATCACGCAATGCAGGTGGTCGGGCAACACCACCCAGCCGTGGATATGGAAAGGGTGACGCTGCCGTACCGTGCCAACCGCTTGCCGCAGTACGTCGATGTGGCGCGTCAGCAAGTCATTGCCATGCCGCCGAAGCAGGGTAACGGTAAAAAAATAAGTGCCGCCCGGATGCCAGGCGCGACGATAATCAGGCATGGTGAAAGTATCATGGAGTAGCCCATCCGGCGCAATGCCTTGCAGTTATTGCGCCCTACGGCCGGCTATCTTGCACGGTTATTTTTATGTGCATTTTCCGACCCTATTCCGTAAAACGGATAAGCCACAGTCAGCTCTGTAGGGCGGATTAGCCGCAGGCGTAATCCGCCGCATGTGGAATCATAAACCGGAACATCCGGCGGATAACGCTACGCTCATCCGCCCTACGGTTTAGTCGTGTTCCCGCGCATGGTTGAGGCTGTAGCGCGGCAGTTCGATGGTGATCGGCACCTGCCCCACCTTGACCTGGCAGGCCAGGCGCGACGTCGGGGTGAGCCCCCAGGCTTCATCCAGTTGGTCTTCTTCCTCGTCGGTGGCGGGTGGCAGCGCGGAGAATCCTTCCTTGATAATCACATGGCAGGTGCTGCAGGCGCAGACGCCGTCGCAGGCGTGCTCGATTTCCACGCCGGCGGTCAGCAGGGCGTCGCACAGCACCTTGCCGGGTTTGGCGTCGAAGCTTAACCCGTCAGGACAGCTTTCCGGATGCGGCAGTATGGTGATTTGCGTCATATGCCGATGGTCTCGATCTGTTTTCCGGAAAGCGCCCGACGAATGGAAGCGTCCATGCGACGGGCAGCGAATTCAGCGGTGGCGTTGTTGAGCGCATCGGTCGCCTGGCGTAATTCCTCGATGCTGTTGGCATCGCCCAGCATGATGATTTCCGCCAGTTCGTAGATTTTGTTCCAGATGGCATCCCATTCGGGCTTGCTGAGCAGTTCGTGGCCGTCCTCGGCCATGGCGGTTTCGGTGGCATCCAGCAGGCGGCGCGCATCCACCTGCGCCTCGCGCAGGGCGCGCATGCGCTTGTCGTGCTCGGCATGAGAAACCCCGGCGCTGAGCATGCCGGCGATTTCATCATCCGAAAGGCCGTAGGATGGTTTCACCTCGATATGCGCTTCGACGCCGGTGGTCTGCTCGCGTGCCGATACCGACAGCAGGCCGTCGGCATCCACCTGGAAAGTCACGCGGATGCGCGCGGCACCTGCCACCATAGCCGGGATGCCGCGCAACTCAAAGCGCGCCAGCGAGCGGCATTCCGCCACCAGTTCGCGTTCGCCCTGCACCACGTGGAAGCTCATGGCGGTCTGGCCGTCCTTGAAGGTGGTGAAATCCTGGGCGCGCGCCGAGGGAATGGTGGAGTTGCGCGGGATGATTTTTTCGCTGAGGCCGCCCATGGTTTCCAGCCCCAAGGACAGCGGGATCACATCCAGCAGCAGCAGCTCGTCCCCACCCCGGTTGCCGACCAAGGCATTGGCCTGGATGGCTGCGCCCAGCGCCACCACCTTGTCCGGGTCGAGGTTGGTCAGTGGTTCGCGCTCGAAAAATTCCGCCACGGTTTTTCTCAAATGCGGCATGCGGGTGGTGCCGCCCACCAGCACCACGCCCTGCACTTCGTCCACCTGCAAGCCGGCGTCGCGCAAGGCGCGGCGCACCGGGCCCAGGGTTTTGCCCAGCAGCGGCTTGGTCAGTTCGATGAAAATATCGCGGCTGAGAATGGCGCTGACAGGTTTGCCGTTTGCCAGCGTACAGTGGATTTCCGTGGCTGCGGCATCGGTCAGCCGCTCCTTGGCGAGCCGGGCCTCGGTCAGCAGCAGGCGCGTATCTTCCGCGCCGAGCGCTGAAAGATTGAGCATGCCCAGCAGCCAGCCGTAGATGGCGCGGTCGAAGTCATCACCGCCCAGCGCGGAGTCGCCGCTGGTGGCCAGCACCTCGAACACGCCGCGCGTCAGCCGCAGGATGGAGAAATCGAAAGTGCCGCCGCCCAGGTCATAGACGCAATAGATGCCTTCGGCAGCGTTGTCCAGGCCGTAGGCGATGGCCGCCGCGGTGGGTTCGTTCAGCAGCCGCAGCACGCTCAGGCCGGCCAGCCGCGCGGCATCCTTGGTGGCCTGGCGCTGCGCGTCGTCAAAATAGGCGGGCACGGTAATCACCGCGCCGGACAACTCGCCACCCAGGCTGGCCTCGGCGCGCGTGCGCAGCACCTTGAGGATGTCGGCGGAGACTTCCACCGGGCTGAGTTCGCCGGCGACGGTCTTGAGTTTGACCATGCCGGGCGCCTCGACGAACTGGTACGGCAGGTCGGCCATGTCGGCAATATCGTCCACGCCGCGCCCCATAAAGCGCTTGACCGAAACGATGGTATTGCGCGGGTCCTGGGCCGCCTGGCTGCGGGCTTCCCAACCCACTTCCACCTCGCCGCCGGGCGCGTAGCGCACCACCGACGGCAGCAAGGCGCGCCCGATCTCGTCCGGCAACACTTCGGCGACACCGCTGCGCACAGAGGCTACCAGTGAGTGCGTGGTGCCCAGGTCGATGCCCACCGCCAATCTATGTTGATGCGGCGCGGCGCTCTGGCCGGGTTCGACAATTTGTAGCAGTGCCATGTTTGCGTTCTTTCAACTTTCCAGCGCATCCAGCGCGTTGTCGATTTCAGCGCGCAGTTTTTCGTAGAACCGCAACTCGTTCACGCGCTGTGCGGCAGTTTCAAAATCGTGCTGCTCGTCCAGCGCCAAGGCCAGTTCTTTTTCCTGCACCGAGACCTTGTGCTTCAGGCGGCGAGCCAGTGCCCCCAGCGCGGCAACATCGCTGGCGGAACGCGCCTCTTCAATGGCTTCGCGCCACTCCATCTGCGACATCAGGAAAGCCGGTGCAACGGCGGCAGTGGCGCTATCTTTCCCGGCCAGGCTGATCAGGCAATGTGCACGGCTGGCCGGATGGCGCAGGGCGCGGTATCCGTCGTTCACCGCGGTAGCCCGCTGCAGCGCCATGCGGCGTTCGGCATCGCTGCGGCTGACGTGGCGATCCGGGTGGAACTCGGCCTGCAGGCGCAAAAACGATGTTTCCAGGTTGCGCATGTCTATGGTGAATCGGGGGGCCAAGCCGAATAACTCGAAATAGTTGGTGCTGGTCAGGACATCCATGTTGATCTACCCTTGAGTGCCGCACGCAGAACCAGCCTGCATGCGGCATGGAATCACACGCTGAAGCTTTCGCCACAGCCGCAGTTGGCCTTGGCGTTGGGGTTGTTGAACTTGAAACCTTCGTTCAGCCCTTCCTTGGCAAAATCCAGCTCGGTGCCATCCAGGTAAACCAGGCTGGTCGGGTCGACCAGCACCTTGACGCCGTTGCTGTCGAACACCACGTCTTCCGGCGCGGCCTCATCCACGAATTCCAGGGTGTACGCCATGCCGGAACAACCAGAGGTCTTGACGCCCAGGCGCAGGCCGATGCCCTTGCCGCGGCTTGCGAGGAATTTCTGCACGCGCGTGGCGGCGGTAGATGTTACGGTAATTGCCATGTTTGCCTCCTAGACCGAAAACGAACTGCCACAGCCACAAGTGGACGTAGCATTGGGGTTGGTAATGACGAAGCGCGAGCCTTCCAGCCCTTCCTGGTAATCAATGGTGGCGCCGACCAGATACTGGAAGCTCATGGCATCCACCAGCATGGTGACGCCTTCCTTCTCAATCGCCAGGTCATCCTCGGCCACCTGGTCGTCAAAGGCGAAGCTGTACTGAAAACCGGAGCAGCCGCCGCCGGTAACGTACACGCGCAGCTTGAGGTTGGCATCACCCTCCTCCGCCAGCATTTCGCTGACCTTGCCTGCGGCATTGGTGGTGAAAATAATCGGTTCCATCGTGGCGGTATCAGTCATTTCGTTCTCCTTGAATATCCGGGCATGTCAGGCAGCGGACTTGCAGGCGTCGTAGCCTTCCGCCCCGGTGTCGTTTTTGCTGCGATAGTCGGTAATTGCGGCGCGGATGGCGTCTTCAGCCAGCACCGAGCAGTGGATTTTTACCGGCGGCAGCGCCAGTTCTTCGGCGATGTGGGTATTCTTGATGTCCAGCGCCTGGTCCAGCGTCTTGCCCTTGAGCATTTCGGTGACCAGGGACGACGAGGCAATCGCCGAGCCGCAGCCATAGGTCTTGAACTTGGCGTCCTCGATAATGCCGGATTCGTTCACCTTGATTTGCAGCTTCATCACGTCGCCGCACGCCGGGGCGCCCACCATGCCGGTGCCGACATCCTGATCCTGCTGGTTGAAGGAACCGACGTTGCGCGGGTTCTCGTAGTGGTCCAGTACTTTGTCGCTATATGCCATTTTGTTGCTCCTTTCAGTCGCGGGGCCAGAGGCTAGGGACTAGCCACAGCAACCCCGCAGTTTTCCAGTCCCTAGCCCCCAGCCCCTAATCCCTGCTTTTCACCGCGATGCGATTCCGTGCCGTGCACCCAACTCACGGAAGCAAGGTCGATGCCTTCCTTGAACATATCCCACAATGGCGACAACTCGCGCAGCAGGCCAACCTTGCCTTTCAGCAGGCTGACGGCAAGATCGATGTCAGCCTCGGTGGTATAGCGCCCGACTGAAAACCTGATGGACGAATGCGCCAGTTCGTCTTCGCGGCCAATCGCCTTCAATACATAGGAAGGCTCAAGGCTAGCCGAGGTACAGGCCGATCCGCTGGAAACGGCGATATCCTTGATGGCCATCATCAGCGATTCACCTTCCACAAAATTGAAACTGACGTTGAGGTTGTGCGGCACGCGCTGCTCGAAGTCACCGTTTAGGTACACCTCTTCCATATCGCTCAGGCCGGCCCATAACCTGTCGCGCAGTGCGCGGATGCGCTGGTTTTCTTCCGCCATTTCTTCCCTGGCGATGCGGAATGCTTCGCCCATGCCGACAATCTGGTGCACCGGCAAGGTGCCTGAGCGAAAACCGCGCTCGTGGCCGCCGCCGTGCATCTGCGCCTCCAGCCGCACACGCGGCTTCCTGCTGACATACAACGCGCCGATGCCCTTGGGGCCGTAAGTCTTGTGCGCGGAGAAACTCATCAGGTCCACCGGCAGCTTTTCCAGGTCGATGTCCACCTTGCCGGTGGCCTGCGCGGCATCCACGTGAAAGACGATGCCTTTCCCACGGCAGATGTCGCCGATGGCTTCGATGTCCTGGATCACGCCGATCTCGTTGTTCACCAGCATCACCGAAACCAGCACGGTGTCCGGGCGTATCGCCGCCTTGAATGCATCCAGGTCGACCAGGCCGTTTTCCAACGGCGCGAGGTAAGTGGCGCTGAAGCCTTGGCGCTCCAATTCGCGCACGGTGTCGAGTACCGCCTTGTGTTCGGTCTTGACGGTGATCAGGTGCTTGCCTTTGCTGGGGCCGTAAAAATGCGCCGCACCCTTGATCGCCAGGTTGTTGGATTCGGTGGCGCCGGAAGTCCAGACAATGTCCTTGGGATCGCAGTTGACCAGTGCAGCCACCTGCTCGCGCGCCAGGTCCACCGCGGCTTCCGCTTCCCAGCCATAAGTATGGGAACGGCTGGCGGGATTGCCGAAGTGTTCGGTCAGATATGGGAGCATCTTTTCCACGACCCTGGGATCCACCGGCGTGGTTGCGGAATAATCCAGATAAATAGGCATTTGTTTCATGCTGCACATCCTTCACGATACTAGTTAAACCGTAACCAGCAATCTCCGTGCCATGGTGCATGATCCATTCAACATGTTGATTTTCAATGCCTTTACTGCTGGCACCAAGATGGTGCGCAAGGCAAATTGTCGCGATTGTCTGATTGGCTACATCATCTTCTGTCGAGTTTCTTTCAGGCTTGCGGTACCTGCCCCGGCAAGCATTCGTCTTGAATGCAGGCAGGCTATACCACTAATTCGCCACGTACCCGGATTTTCCCGCGCTGGCTGCTACCAGGCCGTAAGCCTGCGGCACGCATATTGCTTGAAGGGATTTAACAGTAATTTCATCAAGTGAACGCAATGCAATATCCACAAGGCTCCAGCAGGGTTGCGCTGATTACGATTTATGAAATCGGCAAAATATTAAGCTCATCTCTCGAACTGCATAAAACCTTGCGCCAGGTACTCAATGTGATTGCCGCGCACCTCAACATGCAGCGCGGCATGATCTGCACGCGCGAAACCTCCGATCAACTCAGCATTATTGCCTCCATCGGTTTTTCCAAGGATGAAATCCAGCGCGGGCGTTTCATGGTCGGCGAAGGCGTGACCGGGAAGATATTCCAGACCGGCATGCCCGCCGTGGTTCCAGACGTGGCCAACGAACCGCTGTTCCTCAACCGCACCGGCGCGCACAAGCTGGCGGAAAAGCAGGCTATTTCCTTCCTTGGCGTCCCCATCAAGGTCGGCCGCGAGTGCATCGGCGTGCTCTCCTTCCAGCGGGAAAAAAGCGAGCAATGGCGCGGTTTTGAAGACGACCTGCAATTGCTGACCATGGTGGCCAACCTGATCGGCCAGAGCATCCATTTGAACCAGATGGTCGCTAATGACCGGGAACAACTGATCCAGGAAAAATCACGCCTGCAGAAGGAACTGGCAGGGAAATACAGCCTGGACAACGTGATCGGCCAATCCAAGCGCATGCAGGAGGTATTTGCCGACGTGCACATGGCCGCCCCCGGCAAAAGCACCATCCTGCTGCGCGGCGAATCTGGTACCGGCAAGGAGGTCATCGCCCGTTCCATCCATTTTTTATCCTCGCGCAAGGACAAGCCCTTCATCAAGGTCAATTGTGCGGCGTTGACCGAAACCCTGCTGGAATCAGAACTGTTCGGCCATGAAAAAGGCGCGTTCACCGGCGCCCTTCAGGAACGCAAGGGCCGCTTCGAGCAAGCCAACGGCGGTACGCTGTTCCTGGACGAAATCGGCGACGTCTCCCCGGCGTTCCAGGTCAAGCTGCTACGCGTATTGCAAGAGCGCGAGTTCGAGCGCGTCGGCGGCAACAAGACCATTAAAGTTGACGTGCGCCTGATCTGCGCCACCAACCGTAACCTGGAAGATGCCGTCAGCAAGGGCGAATTCCGCGCCGACCTGTACTTCCGCATCAACGTCATTTCCATCTCGCTGCCGCCGCTACGGGAGCGCCGCGACGACATCCCGCTGCTGGTGGAAAATATCCTGGCCCGTTTCAACCGCGAAAATGCGGCGAAAATAGGCATCACCCCGGAAGCCATGCGCGTGCTGATCAACTGCCACTGGCCGGGCAACGTGCGCGAACTGGAAAACTGCGTGGAGCGCTTCGCCACCATGTCGCGCAGCAACGTGATCCGCGAGGTGGACGTGCCCTGCCAGACCAACCACTGCCTGTCATCCAGCCTGTGGAAATACCAGCCCAAGGGCGAGGTTATCCCCATTGCGCCCGTGGCGGCGGAGCCGGAAAAAGATACCGTTGCAGAAGACGTGATCGACGTGGCGGAATCGCTCTCCGAGCGCGAGCAGTTGGTCGGCGCCATGGAAAAAAGCGGCTGGGTGCAGGCCAAAGCCGCCCGCCTGCTCAACCTGACGCCGCGCCAGATGGGTTATGCGCTGCGCAAATACAACATTGCCGTAAAAAAATTCTAGGAAAGCGCTGAATCAATGGCGGCTTGTCTGACAATGTACATGGTTTTGTAGCAATCACGACAAGACGGGACAATGCGACAAAACTGTAACCTATTGATTTTGTTTAATTAAAAACGTGGCACACGAATTGCAATACCCCGATCAAATCCTTACTTCGAGGGCGCGATCATGGAACTTGCAACACAAGGTGGCACAGCACAACCCAGCCGGCTCCGGCCATTAACCGGGATCAAGGTCGAAATCGCCGGCCAGCCGGCAGCCTCCGGCTGCGGCACCACGGGCGGCGAAGGCAAGGCCAGCTGCGGCTCGTCCGATGGTCAGGGCGACATGCCGCAGGAAATCTGGGAAAAGGTGAAAAACCACCCCTGCTATTCCGAGGAAGCCCACCACCACTACGCCCGCATGCATGTGGCCGTGGCGCCGGCCTGCAACATCCAGTGCAATTACTGTAACCGGAAATACGACTGCTCCAACGAATCGCGCCCCGGCGTGGTGTCGCAGAAGCTGACGCCGGAACAGGCGGTGAAGAAGGTCATCGCCGTCGCCAGCGAGATTCCGCAGATGACGGTGCTCGGTATCGCCGGCCCCGGCGATGCGCTGGCCAACCCGAAAAAGACCTTCGACACTTTCCGCATGCTGCAGGAGCAGGCCCCGGACATCAAGCTGTGCCTGTCGACCAACGGCCTCGCCCTGCCCGACTATGTAGATGAAATCGCCAAGTACAACGTCGACCACGTCACCATCACCATCAACATGGTGGATGCCGAGGTCGGCGAGAAAATCTACCCGTGGATTTTCTACAACCACAAGCGCATTTACGGCCGCGAAGCCGCGCAGATCCTCACCGACCGCCAGATGCTGGGGCTGGAAATGCTCACCCAACGCGGCATCCTCACCAAGATCAACTCGGTGCTGATCCCCGGCATCAACGACGAGCACCTGTATGAAGTCAACCGCGCGGTGAAAGCGCGCGGCGCCTTCCTGCACAACATCATGCCGCTGATTTCCGAAGCCGAGCACGGCACCGTGTTCGGCCTGACCGGGCAGCGCGGCCCGACCGCGCAGGAATTGAAGGATGTGCAGGATGCCTGCATGGGCGGCGCCAACCTGATGCGCCATTGCCGCCAATGCCGCGCCGACGCGGTAGGTCTGCTGGGCGAGGACCGCAGCGACGAATTCACCCTGGACAAAATCGAACAGATGGATGTGGTGTACGACCTGGAAAAACGCCGCGCCTACCAGGAGCAAGTCGAGGCTGAACGCCAGTCGCAGCACCAGGCCAAGGTCGATGCGCTGTCCGCCGCGCTCGATCAGGAAAATGTCGATGCCGACATGAAGGTGCTGGTGGCCGTGGCCACCGAAGGCCAGGGCAAGGTCAACCAGCATTTCGGCCACGCCACCGAGTTCCAGATTTACGAGATCACCGCGGCCTCCACCACGTTTGTCGGCCACCGCCGCGTCGACCTCTACTGCCAGGGCGGTTTTGGCGAGGACGAGCAACTGCCTTCCATCGTCAACGCCATCAACGACTGCCACGCCGTGCTGGTGGCCAAAATCGGCGCCTGCCCGCGCGACGAACTCAAGGCTGCCGGCATTGAGCCGGTGGACAAATACGCCTTTGAATTCATCGAAAAAGCCGCGTTGAGCTGGTTTGCCGATTACCGCGCCCGCGTGGCCAGCGGCGAAATCGTCCACCAGCCGCGCGGTGATGCCGCCATCCGCCAGGGCGCATTCAAGGCCGCTTAAACCAATTTTTCAACAGGAGAACCTCACCATGGCTTACAAGATTGTCGCTTCCCAATGCACCGGCTGCTCCGCATGCGAGCCGGAGTGCCCCAACCAGGCCATTTATGAAAAGAATGGCGTGTTTTTCATCAAGCCGGAAAAGTGCACCGAGTGCATCGGACATTTCGATGAAGCGCAGTGCGTGGCCGCCTGCCCGGTGGACAAGACCTGCATCATCGATACCAGCTACCCGCGCTACCAGGCCGCCTGAGGTGCCATCATGGAACTGACTCTTACCCCCAAGGCCGAGAAGTTCATCGGCCGCATGATCCGCTTCAACGGCGGCACCCCGGCGCATGGGTTTCGGCTGGTGGTCAGCCCCGGCGGCTGCTCCGGCCTGAGCTCGGAATTCACCGTGGAAGCCGGCCCGCTGGAAGGTGACGCCGTGGTGGAAGCCAGCGGTCTCAAGCTGTTCCTGCCGGCAGAGTCCAGAATCCTTTTGGACGGCGCCACCATCGACTTCAAGGACACGCCGATGGAATCCGGCCTGACCTTTATCACCCAGAACGCGGGAAGCTGCGGCTGCAGCAGCTCCGGCGGCGGTCACGGCGAACATTCCGGCCCGGCCACGGTGAGCATTTCCAGCATCCAGCGCAGGCACTGACGGAACGGGAACATGGAATACGAGGCGCTGGAAAACCTCTGGTTTGCAGACCGCTACCGCACCCTGCCCGCGGTCGCGGCGGAGCAGCTCAGGCTGGCAAGCCTGGCTTACGCCGACAGCGCCAAGGCGGAAATGCACCTGACACTGGCCAGGGCCGTCGCCCCAGGCAATCCGGTAGTCAAGATCGGTGAATACCGCTACTACTTCTACAAAGGGCGTTTGCAGGAAGCGCTGAACGTGGCCCTGGATTGCCTGGTGATCGTGGCGGGGGAAATCAACATCCCGTCGCAGTGGCGCTCGGTCGAGCCGTACCACGCGAATTTCCGCGGCGACGAACCGGCGCACCGCTTCTACCTGTTCAGCCTGAAAGCCTATGCCTACTTGCTGCTGCGCCAGAACCGCATGGCGGAAGGCCGCGACGCGGTGGACAAGTTGCTGCAACTCGACCCGGACAACAAGGTGGGCGGCCAGGTGTTGCTGGACGTGCTGGGACGTATCGGCAAGGACGACTACGATGATTGAGTCGGATATTCCCGCGCTCGACTGGCAAGGCCAAGCCATTGACTGCTCGGCTTGCACCCATCAGGACTGCCTGGCGCGCGGCACCTGCCAGCCGCTGCGCTCCTGCGTGCACGACCGCTACGCCAAGCGCATCGACCGTTTTTTCGGCACCCATCCCGGCTTGGCGACGCAATATATCGACCATCCCTACTTCGAGGTGCGCGCCGTCGCCGCCAAATACCTAGACCTGTTCCAACTCAACCGCCTGATCCACGACCCGGATGAAACCGTACGCGCCAGCGTGGCGCTGCGCTTGCCGCCCAAGCTGCTCACCAAGCTCATCCACGACCCGGACCGCGAAGTGCGGGTGCGCGTTGCATCAAGGCTCGAGGTGTCCGACCTGGCGGCGATGCTGCACGACCCGGATTATTACGTGCGGGTCGTTGTGGCACGACGTATTGCACCGGGACTGCTGTTCCACCTGGTGCGCGACCCGGATTCATCGGTCAGGCGCGAAGTCGCCGCCAATATCGGCGACGAATGGCTGCCCATGCTGGCCAACGACAGCGAGGAAGAAGTGCGCCTCACCGCCATCCGTCGCATGCCTGCCGGGCTGCTGCCGCCGTTCCGTTTCGACAGCGACTGGCGCGTGCGCTTCGAGGTCGCCCAGCGCGTATCCGGCGAATATCTGGCTGATTTAACCAAGGACGAAGACGAAGCCGTGGCCGCCATCGCGCGCGAACGGCTCACCCCGACGCAGGAGCAAAGCCATGGCCACTAATATCGTGCGCGACAGTGATGTAGTCGAACTGGTCAACCCGCCCAAATTTGAGTACGGCCAGCGGGTGCGCTCCAAGAAATACGTGCGCAACGACGGCACTTTCCCCGGCAAGGAAGTCGGCGACATCCTGGTCAAGAAAGGCGATGTCGGTTACGTCACCAGCATCGGCACTTTTTTGCAGCAGTTCTACATCTACGGTATCGACTTCTACGAACTGGGCTACCGCGTCGGCATGCGCGGCAAGGAGTTGGAACTGTGCGAAGCAATCGTTGAAGAGGAGCAAGAACATGGCTGAGCCGCGCGAACCTAAATTCCAGTGGGGGCAACCCGTGACCACCACGATGGAACTGATCAACGACGGCAGTTACCCCGATGCGCCCGTGGATGCGCTGCTGGCCGCCCAGGGCACGCCGGGCGAGATCGTCAACGTCGGGCTGGTCGAAGAAACCGGTGAGCCGGTGTATCTGGTCGAATTCCAAGACGGCAAGGTGGTCGGCGTGTTCGAAGATGAGATTACGCCAGCCTGACCGACTGCAATGAACGCCGAGCCACTCCATGACGATCCGCCCTGCCCCCACCCCAACGAGGTGGACCGCAAGCGCATCGAGAAAACGCTGGCCGAGCGCGAGCGTTACAAGTACGTCGCGCCGAAAGTACTGCCTGCGGAAGAAGGCTACCTGGTGCGCAGCCCTTGCTGTTCACGCACGGTGGATCCCGACGGCGGCGAAATAGACATCGCCCGCCTCGAATACCAGTCCGGGGATTTCTGGAGGCTGTACCGCAAGGACGACGAAAAGCAATGCTGGCGCGCCCATTCCGAATACTTCAGCCTGCCCGCGATGCTGGCGCGGCTGATAGCCGACCCCAAAAAGGAGTTCTGGCGATGACGATGTTTTACTTTGACAACAATGCCACCACTCGTGTGCTGCCGCAGGTGCTGGAGGCCATGCGGCCATGGTTCTGCGAGCAATACGGCAATCCTTCCAGCAGCCATCCGCTGGGGCAATACGCCAAACAGGCTCTGATGACGGCGCGCTCGGCGGTTGCCGCGTTCCTGCAGGCCAGCCCCGCCGAAATCGTATTTACCAGTGGCGCCACCGAATCCAACCACATGGCCATTTTGGGCGCGCTGGCAGCCAATCCGGAAAAACGCAGGGTCGTCACCAGCACGGTGGAACACGCCTCGACCCGCCGCCTGCTGAGCCACCTGGCTACGCAAGGCGTGGAAGTGGTCGAGGTTGCCGTCACACACAGCGGCAAGCTGGACCTGGCGGCATTGTCCGCGGCGATCACGCCAGGTACCGCGCTGGTCACGCTGATGCACGCCAACAATGAAACCGGCGTGTTGTTCCCCATCGCCGAAGCCGCGGCCATAGCTCATGCCAATGGTGCGTTGTTCCACACCGACGCCGCGCAGAGTGCCGGAAAAATCGAACTCGACGTACAACAACTCGGCTGCGACCTGCTGTCGTTCTCCGGCCACAAGCTGCATGCGCCCAAAGGCGTTGGCGTACTTTATGTGCGCAAAGGCGTTGCCCTGGAACCGCTGATTTACGGCCACCAGGAACGCAACCGCCGTGGCGGCACCGAGAACCTGCCGGGCATTGTCGGGCTGGATGTGGCCTGCCGCCTGGCTCAGCGCAATCTTTCCGACAAAGCCGCCAGGGTCGCTTGCCTGCGCGACCAGCTGGAGCAAGGCGTGCTCAGGCTGATTCCGTTCGCCCGGGTCAACGGCGGCGCACCACGCCTGCCCAACACCACCAGCCTGTGCTTCACCGGCTGCTCCGGCGAGGAGCTGCTGCACCGCCTGGGACAAGCCGGCATCATGGCCTCGCAAGGCAGCGCCTGTACCGCCGGCGGCACGGAGCCTTCCCATGTCCTGCTCGCCATGGGGCTAAGCCGCGACGACGCGCTTTCCTCCCTGCGTTTTTCGCTGTCCGAAGAAACCGCGGCGGCTGACATCGACATTGTGCTGAAAACACTGGTTGCCATCATCCGCCCCATGAGCGGGCTGCCGATAGCGGCGTGAATTAAACAAACCAACAAACGAAAGGATGCAGCATGAAAGTGATGATCAGGCGCAACGAGAAAGGCGAACTCTCGGCCTACGTGCCGAAGAAAGACCTGGAAGAACCCATTGTCGAGCAGGAAAAAGCGGAGTTATGGGGCGGTACGGTCAAGCTCGGTAACGGCTGGCAATTGGCGCTGCCGGAAATGGCGGCGGATACCCGGCTGCCGATCACAGTAGAAGCACGCCGTCTGGGCGAATAGGAGAAAGTCATGTGCATCACCGTAGAAATGTTCAAGGAAATCGAATCGGCGCTCATCGAGTTCAAGCGCGCCACCAATAACCCGCTGCCGCTGCTCAAGGACTGTTTCCCCGATCTCAGCTTCGTCAGGCTTTCCGCTCGCGATATCGACGAGCCGCCATTCCGCAAGCTGGATGATTGCAATCTTTACCTGCTGGATACGCGCGAGCACTGCGTGCGCATCACCAGCGACCTGGGCATGGCAACCGGTATCGTGGTCGCGCAACGCTGACATGGCGGACACCTGGATTCCCCTCTCGGCACCTGACTATACCGCGGCAGAAAATTCCGCGGTACAGGCCGTCCTCAACCGCTTGCAGCAGGTCGATGGCCCGCTGACCGACGCATTCGAGACGGCGTTTGCCGCTTATGTCGGGCGCCGCCACGCCATTGCCGTGTCCAGCAGCAACCTCGGCCTGTTGCTGGTGCTCAAAGCCGCCGGGTTGGCGGCGGGCGACGAGGTGATCGCCCCCGGCTACGGCTGGCGCCAGATGCCGCACGCCATTGCGTGGAGCGGTGCCACGCCGGTGCTGGCCGAGATCGATTACTGGTCGCAGACGCTGGCTCCGGAAAAAGCCGCGGCCAAGGTGACGGAACGCACCCGGGCCATGATCGCCGCCAACACCAACGGCCACCCTGCCGACTGGGACAAGCTGCGCGCGCTGGCGCAGCAAACCGGCGCGCTGTTGATCGAGGATGCCACCGAATCCATAGGCTCGCGCTACCAAGGCAAGTTGGTCGGCACTTTCGGCGATGTATCCATATTTGACTTCGCCCAGCCCAGCGCGCTGTGCTGCGGCCAGGCGGCAATGGTCGTCACCGACGACGACACGCTGGCGCTGAAAATCCGCCACTACCGCAGCCGCCGCCAGGACGAGCGCGGCTCGCTCACAGCCACCCTGCGCCCGCCGCTGGACGCCGGTATTTCCGAAGTCACCGCCGCGCTGGGGCTGGTGCAACTGCAGCGCCTGCCGGAACTGCTGGCCCGCCGCAAGCAGGTCGAGGCCTGGTACCAGGCGCAGATTTCCAGTTTTGAAGGCATCAAGCCGCCTTATATCGCGCCCGGCGTGGATGAAGTGCACTGGCTGCTTTACACCGTGCACCTGGGTACCCGGTTCAGCGCCAGCAGCCGCGACTCGCTGGTGGACGACCTGGAAACGGAACTGGTGGAAGCCGCCGCCTACTGCCGCCCACTGCATCTGCAACGCGCCTACATCGAGCAGTACGGCACGCGAAAAGGGGATCTCCTGGTCACCGAAAAAGTCGCCGACCGCGCCATCGCCCTGCCTTTCCACGGCCACATCACCGAAGACCAGGTCGCATTCATCGTCAAGACCGCCAAGGACGCCTCCATCAACGTCGGTGCCGGCGCGGCGATTTATCTTTAGGGGCTAGTAGATATTTTAGTGTTGAGGACTGCGAACATGACAAGCACCACATTGAACGAAATCACCGCCGGCCTGGGTGCCGGCACTATCATCCCCTACCTCGGGCCGGAAGTGCTCAAGCTGGGGCCATGCACGGTACCGGCAACGCCTGATGAACTGGTCAAACTGCTGACCAGCAAGGTCAGCGTGCCGCACAAGATACGCAACAACCTCACTGCCGCGGCCCAGTTCATCGAAAACTTCAAACACCGCAAATCCGTGGTCAGCCTGATGAACGAGGCTTATTCGCCCGGCGTACAGCCCAACGCCCTGCACCGCTACCTGACCGGCCTCAGCAAGAAGCCGCTGCTGATCGTGGACACCTGGTACGACGACGCCATGGCCCGCGCCCTGTCCGAGCGCGGCAACTGGGGGCAGATCCAGGGCGTGTCGCAATCGGAACATTTCGGCCAGTGGGTGCATTATTTCGATGACCATGGCGAAGCAGTGAGCGCCAAGGTGGCGGAAACCTGGCACATCGTCCTCTACAAGCCACTGGGCGCCATTTCCCCGGCAAAAAACTTCATCGTTTCCGATTCCGATTTCGTCGAGGTGTTGACCGAAATCGACATCCAGACGCCGATCCCGCCGCTGGTGCAGGAACTGCGCACCGGCGCGAACTTCCTGTTCCTCGGCTGCCGCTTCAGCAACCAGCTCACCCGTACCTATGCGCGGCAGGTGATGAAGCGCTCTTCCGACCGGCATTGGGCGGTGATCGAAGGCCCGCTCACGCGCATGGAACAGAAGTTCATCGAAGAACAGAACATCACCCGCATCGACATGCCCTTGGCGCAATTTGCGGAATGGCTACAGACGGGAAAAACCGGCGAAGCACTGGCCGCATGACGGGAAAGGCCAACGCAGTAAAGCAACGATAAAACGAGAGCAGGAAATGCTCCGTCATTGATGGGGGGAGGAAGTCATGAATCTGAAAAGCAGGGAAATGTCGCTATCTTCGCACGAACTCCGCTGGCTACCATGGCTGGGCGCCACCGGGAAACTGCGCATGGCGTGGTCGTGCTGGCTGAATAGAGACAATTATCCCATCGTCGAAAAAACCTTCGAGGGTATTGCGGACACCCGGCGCCGACACCTTATCCACTGGGCAGAGAGCAACTGGGAGTTCCTGGAAGCGCTGGCACGGCAAATCGCCGAGGAAAAACATCACCTGCAGGCGTTGCTGGAGGAATGGCTGGCTCACGCCCAGGATTATTCCGAGTTGTTCGTTACCGATCTGTCGGGCAAGGTGGTGGCTTCCAGCTACACCAAGCATATCGACATGAGCGACCTGCAACCCGGCGCGCTATCCGCCGGGCTGAAAGGCAAGTTCCTGCACGGCCCTTATGCCGACCCGCTGACCCATGCCATCGGCCCTTCGTCGTCCAAGTTTCACGACGAGGTCACCCTGATGTTTTACCACCCCATCATCAGTGACGGCAAAACCACGGGGTGCCTGTGCGGGCGCGTCCCCAACGACGTCATGAGCGACATCATCCAGCGCGAAGCCGGCCATGTCTATCGCGATTCGGGAGACAACTACCTCTTCATGGTCGAATCCAATTTCGATGCCAGGATCAGTCCGGGCACCGCCCTGTCGCGCTCCCGCTTCGAAGACAACTCCTTTACCGGCGGCGACAACCTGAAAAACGGCGTGCGCACAGCGTTCGGCGTCGTCAAGATCCAGAACCATACCGAACTGGAACTGCGCTTTACCGACCCCGCCACGCATGAACTGCACCCCGGCGTGCGCGAAACCATACGCAAACGGGAAAACCTGTTCGTCACCTACCCCGGTTATCCGGACTACCGCCACATCCCGGTCATCGGCAAGGGCGTAACGTTCCGCATGCCGGGCTCGCCCGACCTGTGGGGCATGATGTGCGAAGGCGACCTGGAGGAAGTTTACCGCCACCGTCCATTGTCCTATCGCATTGCCAGGCGGCTGGCAGTTTTTGGCGCTATCGGCATGGCGCTGGCTTACTTGGCCTGGGTGTTGCTGCTGCCGGCGCCATCCGAAATGCTGCTGATGGCGTCAGCCATCACCGTGCTGACCATGACCACTTTCCATTACACCACCCTGCGCCCGGCATCGCGCCGCATCAATGCGCTCTCGCACTTCCTGCTGGATAGCGCGGAATGCGGCGGATCGCTGGAAAACCGCCTGGATTGGAGCAACCTGGTCCACGACGAAGTGGGCGACCTGGGGCGTTGGATCAACAGCTTCGTGGACAAGATCGACGACACCGTCAACAGCGTGCTGGGCGTGGCTAAACGCGTCGGCGCATCGGCTTCGTCGTTAAGCAAGATTTCCGCCCAGGTGGCGGAAAGCTCACATCACCAGAACGTCGCCGCAGCCACCACGGCCAGCGCGGTAGACGCCATGAGCGCCAGCATCACGCAGGTCTCTTCCCATGCCAATTCGACGGAAACCATTTCGCGCAATGCCAGCGAGTTGTCGCAGGAAGGCCGCAACATCGTCCACAGCGCGATTCAGGAAATGCAGAATACCGCCGGGGCCATTTCCCAGCTTTCCAGCATGATCGAAAACCTGGATCGGCGCTCGGACGACATCAGCGCCATCCTCAACGTCATCAAGGACATCGCCGACCAGACCAACCTGCTGGCGCTCAACGCCGCCATCGAAGCGGCGCGCGCCGGCGAACAGGGGCGCGGGTTCGCCGTGGTGGCCGACGAGGTGCGCAAACTCGCCGAGCGCACCGGGCAGTCAACCACCCAGATCACCGGCATGGTCAACAGCATCCAGGAAGAAACCCGGCGCGCCGTGGGCACCATGCAGATATGCTGTGCGCAGGCGGAGCGCAGCGTGGCGCTGGCCACCCACGCTGGCCAGTCGCTGGAACAGATCAACGGCGGCGCCGACCACACCCAGCGCATGGTGAGCGAAATCGTGCTGGCCACCCGCGAACAGACCACCACCGGCGCCAACATCGCGCAGAACATCGAAAAAATCGCCCACATGGCAAAACAGAACAACACCCAGGTGCTGGAAGCCTCGCGCGCATCCTACACGCTGGAACAACTAGCCGGCGACTTGCAGAAAGCGGTCGCTAAATTTTCAGCCTGAGGGCTTAGTCAATACTCCGGGAGGACACCTGATGCCACTTTTCGATTTTCATTGCCCAACATGCGACAAGACGTTTGAACTGCTGGTCAAGGCATCTGATACGCCAGTCTGCCCGGAATGCGGCGGACATGTGGAAAAATGCCTGTCCCGCCCTGCAGCACCCGGCCAGAGCGCTGGAATCATCGCCAGCGCACGCGCCCAGGCCAAGCGCGAGGGGCATTTCAGCAACTACTCCGCGGCAGAGAGAAAACGTATCAAATGATGGACGGCCATTCCCTGGAGACCTGCCGCTATTTCGCCACCTACAGCGGCATCAAACTCCCGATCAAACTCAGCCAACCGCTGGAAGACAGCGCCATCATCAACCGCAATACCTACTTCCGCGCCTTTTTCGACCAGGATGGGCGCATAACCGGCTTCCAGAAAATGGTTTACGGCGAGATCGAACTGCAACACCGCTATCAATTCCACGCCAACGGCCTGCTGAAGCAGGCGGAAATCACCGACGCGGAGCAGGAAGTTACCGTACTGAATTTCGACGAAAGCGGCACGGCGATATAGCTGCACAACGCGTTGGGAACGGAGGGGATGCAGGATGGGGTACTGGCGGGGCGGTGAGATTCATAATATTGCCTGCAATCCAATAAATAAGCGGGTTTCTGTTTTTTGAATTTTCAGGATATACGGATTTCTATACGCCAAGAAAAAACCACCCCTGTTTTGAGGGGGTGGTTTTGTTATAGAAAATTGGTCAATTAATCGAATAAAGATCGACTGGATTGCTGATCGCATTTCGTCCTTTGTCCTCAATTCTGCCCGATGGTGAGCCTCGCGGGGCGCCGAAGGGGCGCGGTGTTCTGTTGTGCCGGTTGTTTTCATGGTCATACCTCCCGTTGTGGTTTGTTAAATCTGCTCGCTGGAGCCGCCTCGCCCCTTGGCTGTTGAAGTCGTGCGTTTTGAGGGTTGCAGGATGGCGTGACAGGCGTGGGGTCGTGGAATAAAAAGGGGCACGCTTTTGTGCCCCGGCTTTATGCCGCGAAAGCCCCGCGACTGGCGCGACAGCGTGCGTTTTTTCCCGATGCACGGCTTTAACAGCTTGGGCGGCTTCAGCGAGTAGATAAACCACGACTGGAATGTGAAAACGGCTTGTAGGCACAACGGCGCGGCTTGCCGTGCCATGGGTTTCCGAATACTAGATATATTTCCGATTAGGAATTCCTATTAGGAAATATATTTTGTATCTCGCACCCCTTCCGTTTTGCGGGAATGGGTGCGGTTGTCGCTAGCCGCGTGTTACAGACTGGCGGCGGGCTTTGCGTTTGGCTTTGCGGATCACTTTTTCCGTCAGTTGCCAGCTTTTCAGCCATTCGCGGGGGTTGATGCTGACTGGGGCCGGTTCGTCGTCGTCCTGTTGCTTGGGTATGTTGTTTTTCATTATTTGACCTCCTGCTGATAAAAAGGGATGCACTCAACTGCCCACAAGTCCAGCATCATGCCAGTCAGTTGCCAGCTTTTCAGCCATTCGCCAAGGCGGTAAACAGGTCGTTGTCGGCTTGTTGTAGGGCCTGTTGGCCGATTTGGAGGGTGGTGGTCATGGCTGGGCCTCAACAAGCGTTTTTGGATCGTTCAGTGCGAGGCTGTACTTATACTTAAACCAGCCAGCAACAGGATGATCCTCATGGATGTCGTCTTCTTCTCCGGCATCCAGCAGTTCCATGATCGTGCCCCACGAGTAAATGACCTTGCCGAATTTTGTGGGCATGTCCCCAATTAAATTCATGCACACACTTTCCAAGTCAGTAATTTTCCTGAGAAACTGTCTGACTTCCCCGTCTTTAATCTTAAAAAAGACGGGCGAGGGGATTATTCTTGTTCTTTTGTGGTCGCCCCACTCCACAATCAAAACCGGCGCAATCTTAGTAAATACACCACACATTAAAAAATGTTTAGCATCGTTGAAAGTGTGCAATTGATGAGTGTCCGCCACAAAAAGACCATCTCCAGCCCGCCATCCGCCCCATATTTCCAAAAAATTGATCTGTCTTTTCGGCATTTCTGTAACTGTTAGTTTTTCGCTCATTTCAAACTCCTTAATTAATTGAAAATGTACCGTCCCACAACCCCATTGCACGGGGAGGGGAAATTTACATTTCAAATTCCCGGCCGCCCTTGCTGTTGTCCGGCGCTGACTTTTCGGGCGCTGGGGGCGGCGGTGCAGGCTGGTGGTGCTGTTGCTGCTGGCGTCCATGTTTCTGCTGTTCAGCCATGTCTGAAAGTAGGCTGGAGGAATAGCGCTCTTCCAGCTTGTCCAGCCGCTCCCGTGCTTCGTTCAGGCTTCGCGAATGGTTCTCAAACAGGCGGGGTTCCGGGTGGTCGCGGAGGTGCTGGTATTGCTCCCGCGCCCTTTCCACGTCCTTGCGTAAATCCTCCCTGCTCTCGTTGGCGTGGGCAGGAGCGTTTATGCGCTGCTCTGCGTCCTTGATCTTGCCTTCCAGTCGTTCCCGTGCTTCGTTTCGCGTAGCCCGGTTTTCAATGGTTACGCCAATGCGGGCGCGGATGGATTCCTGCAACGTCGCTGGTCTGTAGCCTTCCATCCTGGTCAAAACGCTGTTTTTGATGGCATCGTTGGCACGGGTCGGCATGCCACCCTTGCCTTCGCGCTGGTGGCGCTCACGCATGGCATCTTTCTGCGCGCCTGCGTACTTGCCGGCAAGCCCTTCCCGGCTAATCAAAACCTTCGTGCCGGTTTTGATGGCCTGGATTCTATGCCCTAGCACTTTGGTATCAATCAGGTGCTTGTCCACGATGGAAGCCTTCTTGGTAGTCAGTCCAAGGGTGGCGGCCTGCCGCAACTCGGTTTCGCGTTTGTTGGCGTGCAGGTCTGGGTTGTAGGTGCGCCCGTCCTGGTAGCGCAAATAACGCTCTCCCTGGCTGTCCTGCGCCCAGCTTGCGCGGCCATTCTCTATGTCCGCTTGCAGCTTCTTGCCCTCCGGCATTTTGCCGGAGGTGGCAAGAGCATCGCGGGCCAGTTCGGCGTCACGTTGTGCGTCATGGCTGGGCGGCTCAAAACGTGGCGGGGATGGCGGCTCAGGGACCGGCGGCACGTCAACGGATGCGGCCAAGCGTGCCTCTGCAACGGCTAGGCGGTCGTTGGCTTCTTCTCGCTCACGGCCAGCGGTCTGCACGTGCTTGTCATACCCCTCCGGGTAAATGTCGCGGCTCGGCGAGTTTTTGACATTCTCGTGATAGTTAGTCGCATTTGCGGCTTCCTGCCGGGCTGCGTCAACCTCGCGCTGCAAGGTGTCGCGGTCTGGAAGGCGTCCGGCTGCGCCTTCCTTCAAGGCATCCAGCCTGCGCTCCGCATTTTCGCGGGCTTCGGCCAGATCGGCTTTGTTGGTGTAGTTTTCTTTGGTTTGATCGAAAGCCTTGAGGCTTTCCAGTTGCTTTTCAACAGCGATGATTTCCGGCTTGTAGGCTTGCTGGTGCGCTTCGGCTTGTGCCCTGGTGAGGTAGTCCACGCTGGTGTTCTTGGCGTGGCTGCGCTCTGCGGTGTCTTTGAATTCCTGCAAGCCCTCTTTTGTGGTGTGGATGGTGATGGTGTCGCGGTGCCGTGACCCTGCGACGTAGTTCAGCTCGGCATCGCTCATTCGGCCCGGCAGGTAGTGGGCACGGTCAACAGTCACGCCTTGGCTTTTGTGGACTGTCATGGCGTAGCCGTGGTCAACGTCTTTATAGCGCTCCTGGTTAAACTCGGCGGTTTTGCCGTTGTCGAGTTTGACCGTCAGTTGTCCATTGGCGGCTTTTTCCACAGTGCCGGTGGTGCCGTTCTTCACGCCCAGTTCACGGTCGTTTTTAAGGAAAATAATGCGGTCGCCTTCGGCAAACTGACGGTTGCCGCGCTCGGCCTCAAAGGCATGGTCTGGCCCTTTTACCATGCTGGCGGCTTGGGCTGCTGCGCGCGCCTCTTGGTTGAGGTGGTGGACTTCGGCACGGGTGCCGGCCAGGGCAATGGCGGTTTTGCCGTCCTGCATGTCCTGGATGACGGCGGCGGCCATCCCTGCGCGCGCCTGCTCTGCGTTTTCGCTGGTTTTGATATGGCCATCTGCATCCAGTTTCTGGATGGCAAGAGCGGCTCGGCCTTGTGCAAAGTCATTCACAATATCGCGCCCGCGTTCGGTGTTCTGGCGGCGGATTTCGGACATTTCAGCGGCGCCAACGCGGTCTTGTATGGCTCGCATGGATCCACCTGCGTCCACTGGTTGCAGTTGGCGAGTATCGCCAACTAAAACCAACTTGGCCCCTGAGGCATCAACGTGGCGCTGCAAATCGTGCATGAGGCGTGAGCCGGTCATACCGGCTTCATCCATGACCACAATGCTTTTACTGGTCAGCACCAGGCCGTCCGGCTTGCCTTCCGCGCCCTTCTCCAGTTTTATCAGGGTGGAGTGGATCGTGTCGGATTCGATTTTGGCGCTTTCCTGCAAGCCTTCGGCGGCCTTACCGGACAGGGCACAGCCCACGACGTGGTAGCCATCGCGCTGCCAGGCATCGCGGGCGGTGTCCAGCATGTAGGACTTGCCCGCGCCTGCTACGCCCTGCACTACAGCAATGCGCTCGTCCTTGATAATGTGTTCAAGGGCGCGCTGCTGGTCAAGGCTCAAGCCCTTGCCAGACATTGCTGCTTGCAGGCTCTCGGGGCGGACTGGGTGGGTGTGCTCGCCTTTCCAGCGCTGGGCGGTGTCGGCAATGCCGCGCTCAATAGCCAGCATTTCGGTTGTCGTCCAGCGGGTTTCGCCGGTGGATCTGTCTACCAGTTCCACCAAGTCGTTTTGCTTGATCTCGGTGAGCTTGGCTTGTACCTCCTGGATCGTCATGCCAGTGATCTGGGCATGTTGGAAAAACTGCGCCTGCAATTGCTGTTCGGACACTGTTGAGGCTTGCGCGGTTACAGCGCTGGCAAAGGCGGCGTGGTCAAAGGGTTGGGGCTGGTCATGACTGTTTATGCGCAAGGCTTCGGCGGCTTCTGGGGTGAAACCGTGGGCGGCGGCTATGGCGCGGGATTGTTCAACTAGCTTTTCTCGGCTGACCTCGCCCTTATCGTTGCGAGTATCTAGCGCGGCCACTGCTGCGGCTTTGGCATTACCGGCCAAGCCTTTCTCTGCCAGGCTGGCAACGATTTCAGCCCGCCTGGTACTGAGGTCTTTTTCAAGCTCTTGGGGTACGCCAGCAATGCGGAAACTGGTGCCATCCTTCTCTATGGCATAACCCATTTTCTGCAACTCGGTGGCAAGCTCGGTTCGATATGCTGCGCCTATGCTCATCTTCCATCGGCTGTCAAAATCCATGCGTTTGCCGTCGGGGGTGAGGTTCAGGACGATGGCATGCGTGTGGAGTTGAGGATCGCCGTTTCGACTTGTGGAGTGTTCAAACGTGGCTGCGGCGATACCAGCATCATGTTTTACGTGATGCTCTCCAGCGTGCCCTGTCCGGGTGTGGAAAGCGTTCTGCTCGGCGTATTTCAGGGCGCTTTCAACGGCACGCTGCTGAGCTGCTGATATTGCTTGGCGCTGCTGGTCGCTGGCGGTAATCCATACCGCTGAAACCGACTTTGGCGCTGAAAAAGTAAAGTCATGGCCGGGCTTGTGCTTGTCGCCTGCATTTTTGGCAAGCGCCTCGCCGATTGTAGGGTGGTAGCCTTCAAGCGCACGTGAAAGTTGGCCGGGTTGGACAGTTTTACCGTCCAGCCCAAGGCGCTCGGCATGTTGCCCTACCCACTGGCCGGGAGGCTCGCCCCCGGCTGTGTAGTAGTCCTCTTTTGCCAAGCCTTCGTAGTAGGCTGCGGCAGCGCCGCCCTGCCCTGCATTGATAGAGCCGACGCTGAGCATGCTACTGCTCCTTTCCGGCCATCATTTTGAGGATGATGCCCACGACTGGGATGACCAATTCCAGTATGGCAATTGGCGACAAGCAAACAAAAATAATCCAACCGAAATTAGCACTCAAAATCTTGAACATAACCGCCCAAAATTTGCGGTTGAATTCGAACAGTTGATTATGCAGTTCCATGGTTTAGGCTCCTTGGTTTTGGTTGTTGGCGGCTGCTGCGATAATTCGCTCCAATTCTTCGGGCGATTTGTCCAGCAGTCCGGTTGATTTGAGCTTGGCGATAAGCGCGGCTTGTTCCTTGCGCTTTTCGTCTTGTTCAATGGTTGCGATTTGGCGATTGACTGCGCTGACTTGCTGGCGCAGTGTTTCGCGTTTTTGCATTAGTTTTTGCTTACGGTTCATTGTCAGCCCTTCCATTTTTGGGGTTGGTCAAGAGGCAGACAAACCTGCCTCTAACCTCATTGCACAAGGCGCGGAAATTTTAGAAATCCAGCGGTGGTACGGAGTCGGGCCACACGCCAAACTTTTCTTGATACTTTTTGGCTACGAACTGGCGATGCTCGGTCATCTTTTTAGGGAGCGCGGCGGCCATGGCTGGTGCTGGGTAGCCTTTGAGGAATTCAGAGAAGGATGGAGTAACCGGCTCCGCCGGGGAAACCGCCTGCGGCGGCACTGCATCAACCCGCTGCGCGGGAGGAGCAACCGGCTGCGCCGGATCGTCGCCGATATACTCTGACCACAATCTAGATTTGGGCGGGGGAACCGACTCCGCCGGAACACCTGGAACCACCTGCGGCGAGGTGCGGTTTTGATCGGCAAGCAGTTCCAGCAGTTGGGTTTGCTGGCGGCGGATTTCTTGCAGGCCGCCAAGCCGGTCGCCCAGCGTGTTTTCGATGGTTTCAAGGCGGCCTGCCACGGCATCAATCAGGGTTGAAAATGAGGCTTGCAGCCCGGCGATTGCCCCTTCAATTTCAGCCAGATTTTGAGGGGTGGCAGACGGTTCGTCGGCTGCGTTTTTTGGCGTGAGTTGTTGCCCGTCAACGAGTGCCACTACGGCCTCTGTTTTGGTAATGCCTGCGGCGGCTGCAAGGGCTGCGATTTTTAGAGCTTGCTGCTGGCTTAGGCGGATGGTCATGCTGTGCGTTTTCATGGGTTTTTCCTCGCTTTGTAAGACAAACGTCTTACGGGTTTTCAGGTCTGTAAGACAAATGTCTTACACGGTTAAAAATCAGCAGTGTTTTTGCGGCTCGTTGTAAGACGAATGTATTACGCTAAAACACTGAAACGACGCGGCTCACAGCGGGTTTTGTATTACGACGTAAGACATTTGTCTTACGTCAAAACCGGCTGGTCAACTGACCCGGAAGGCTTGCACAGCAAGGCTTCCGGCCTGTAAGGCATCCGTTTGGCGTAAGCCAAATGGTGGGTCAGGTGTGTACTTATTAAGTTTTTGGCCTTTTGGGGTTGCCGGGCAGACGTTTTTTGTCTGCCCGGTGCCTTGAGGATGGTTAGTTAAAATGGTCGGTTTCGTGTTCGGCCTGTGGTGTTGGCTGGTGCGTTTTTTGTGGCTGGGCTGAGTAGTCCGGCAACATGAAAGCCTCAGCGACTTTTTGCAGGCCTGAGATTGGCACTTGAACCCACGCAGCGGGCAGGTTGCCCACCACATTCAAGACGCCGATCAAGTCGGACAGCGATTGCAATTCGGCGGGCATGATGGCCCTCTGTTTAGAGTGTTGCTCTGAGTGCGACTTGCCGCCTTGGTCGCTGTCGTTGGTGGTGAACCGGATAATTTCCTGTTCGCCTATATTCCGGCTCATGAATTCTGCTGTTTCACCATCGCCGCACCGAAGGGTTAGCCAGGTGCCCAGGTTGCTAAGGATGGTTTGGCTTGTTTGCTGGCCGTAGGCTTCGCGGACTTGGGAAATGGACTGCAATCCCAGCACCCCCACCCCGCCTTTAATTCTGGCTTTCGTCAGCAGGGGCTCAATGCCTTCGATGCGGCCCCAGCTTGCAAATTCGTCCACGAAAAACCAGACGCGGCGGGCTTCGTCCTCGCTGCTGGAAAGCAAGGCGGAAATTGATATGTCAACCCATGCGGCAATCAGCGGGCGGAGAGACTTGAATTGGTCATCGCGAACGGGGAAAAACAGCCAGCGGCCATCACGCTTTTCGATGCTGTTTTGACAAACCTGGTGACTGAAAAACCTTCTGCCCCAACGTGCGCGGGCAGGTCTTGAATCCAGGCTGTATAGGAGGACAAAATAGCGCGGATGGAGGCAAGCATTTTGTCTGCACCCTCGGCGAACTGCATCTGTGCCGTAGTGCCTGCCACGAGTGCGCCTAGCTCTTGGTTTGAGCTATACAGAATTGCTTGGGCAAGATCGCCGTTTGACCCCCGCGCCTGCCACGTTTTTAGCAGGATGGCGGACAGCAAGACTTGGGAATAGTGATTCCATTCACTGCTTGACCCTTGGCCGTCCGGGATGATGGATTTTGCGATTCTTTCAGAATCCCACGGCGCGGACATTTCTGCCAGCGGCGACCAGCCCGGAGAACGGGTATCGTGGGGGGACAGGATTACATCCTCCCCTTCACGATAAAAACGGCTCAAACTTTGGCCGCCCACGTCGGGGACTATCGCACTGTCCCCGCGTTCTCGCGCCTGTTCGGCCAGGTCATAAAACGCCTGGCTTTTGCCTGCGCCGGTGGTGCCGGTCAGAAGAAAATGACGATTTTCCATTTTGTATGGGAGCGGGACGCCACAAAATGACAGGTGACACTCGCCCTGCTGACGCGCCATTTTTGAGAGGGTTTTGGCATCCACAACCTGCGCGCCGCGCTTGATTTTGTCGTCCATTTTGACCTCGATCACCCCTGCATAAACAAGTAAAATTTCAGCGACCCACCAGCCAACCGTTGAGCCAAGGCTGAGGGTAAAAAAGCCCTCCAGAATTCCGCCGGAATACCCAAAAACTAGCGCCCCGGCTGCGGCTACAAGCTGCGGCCAGGCGAAGTATTTGGTGCCGTGCGGCCATTCCTGCCGGTCGCTAAAGTAGTAAAAAACAAAGATGGCTTGAACGACTAAAAGAATAGAGACAATCATTTTTTGTTACCTCGATTTTGTTTGTTGACAATCAGCACGATCAGCAACGCGCCAAAAAACGCGCCTGCTAGCCCACCTACCAAAAGCCATTTATGGAGGGTTTCGGCGGCTTGCACGACGGCTGGAATGTCTGACGCTGCCCGCCACCAGTCGGCGGCTGGGTGGCCGTCAATTTTGAAAAGACGACCAAACATGGGGATGTCATGGACAAAATCGGCAAACAAATATTGGCTGCCTAGACTCAGGCCTGACTCGCCGAGGTCGTGGCGAAACGCAGCCACTGCTGCGGTCAGTCCCAGTGCTGCCCCGCCAAAAAAGCCGCCCAGCAGCAGCCGCGCGCGCCGCCAGCCTTCCTGCATCTGGAATTGGGTGTTTTTCATGGTTATTTGGCCTTCGGCTGGTGGACGGTGGCGCGGGCAGCTTCAAGCTGCTCTTTCGAGGGGTTGCTGGTGAGGTGGGCAATCAGCAGCGCTGCTGCGGCCAGCAGGATGAGGATGCCCAGGTGTTTGTTGTGCATGGTGTGCTCCTTGTGACGTTAAAGAAAAATACGGCTACAAGGGCATTGCACAGGGGGTGGAAATTTTTGGTTGGTGGTGGGTGGTGAGGGTGGTGAGGGGGCTGAATTTGCAAAATTGCTTTGACGTTCCTATTTTTTTTTAGTAGGATTACCCACAGATATCTATCTAAGGCCGAACAGGGTTTTTCCCTTGGCGGCAAATCCTAAGGCCACGCAAGTGGCCTTAGTTGTTTCTGGAGGTGTATGTACATTTGTTATATCGACGAGGCCGGTTGTACTGGCGCTCTACCTGACCCGGCATCCGCGATACAGCCAGTTTTTTCAATAGTTGGGCTTTTCGTCAAGCAATCTCACGTCAAGCCAATAACAAATGATCTGTTGCAACTCAAGCAGCGGTTCTTTCCGGCGCGCCTTCCTCCCAATACTAAATATCACGATTGGATTGGACTGGAAATCAAAGGGGCGGAATTGCGAAAGATGGCTAGGAGTAAAGGAAGAAACGATAGACGCTTTGCTTACGGCATCATTGGTGAGGCTCTGAAAATACTACAAAGTCACGACGTAAAACTCGCTGGGCGTACCTACGTTAAACAGATTGGCGGGGCATTCGATGGTGCTGCTGTCTATTCGTCAGCCGTTCAAAATATCTGTCAAACGTTTCAGCAGTACCTAACCGACGTTAACGGCAAAGGGATGGTGATAGCAGACAGCCGCAATAAACCGAAAAATGCGAATGTATCCCATTCGATTTTTACTCAAAAATATCGTGCTGGCGGTGATCCTTATTCCAAGCTGATTGAGTTGCCAACCTTTGGTCATAGCGACAATCATGCAGTTTTGCAACTTGCTGATTTGGTGTGTTCTGCCCTCTTATTTCCAATCGCAGCTCAAGTTTGCACGTCACCACATCTCACGGAGCAGATGCATTGCGATCCCCAGTATTTGAATCTCAGAACAAGGTACGGGGAAACTCTGAAAAATTTACAATATCGCTTCCAGACACAGGTGAATGGAAAACTGCATTGGAATGGCGGAATTATCCTTAATGATCCCATTAACCGTTTTAACGCTTCTGTATTATTCAAATAAACCCTAGGCGGCGGCTAATTGCAATCAAAACCTTGAGAGAGGGGCTATCTAGCCACCCCTCTCTCAAACTCTCACCCGTCCTAGTCGGTTTCCCGCCCTTCGGGCGGAAAGCCCGACGACCATGACCCACTAGGTTAGATATTCAAAACCAAACCCCGCCCTCGGCGGCTCTATATCTGATGTGGCCGTTTTGTTACCGCATTGTCTCAAGCTGTCGCACCCTTCTAAACTGACGGTCGGATATACCGGCCATCCTGGCGATCTCAGTCTGGAGGCACTGGTAAACAGTGGCAACGTCCAGCCCGTGCTGCACAGCAAGCGCCTGGGCGGCTTTTTCCACCTGGTCAAGGGATGAGGTACCCCGATAGTTTTTAAACGTCCAGGAGGCCACGGACTTGCCGGTGGCGCGGGCTTCGCAATCAGGCAGGGGGTTGGCAAAGGTTTGGTTGATCGCCCGCGCCTTGTCCCTGCAAGCCTCCACCCAAGCCTCTAACCCCATTGCTCGCCCCTCCCCTACGCGCTGGTACGCCCAGCGGCGGAGGGTGTCGAACATCTCACAATTCCTTCCCCAGCCTGCAGCCTCTGCGGCTGGCTTGCTGGACTGCTGGCGGTCGGGAAGGAATTCAAGCAGTTGGGTGAGGTCGTACCTTAAATCATTCGCCACAACCCGCCACGCCCAGGCTACACAAGGGTTTTTGATGATGAGGCCAGCAAAGCCAGGGTCTGCCCCTAACTCAACCCCCATTTGGCTTTCAACCGCTGCCAGCAGGCGCAAGGGTTTGGGGCGGGAAAGCTCACTGGCAGGAACTGGTGCGACCAGCTCGTAGAGCAGGTGAGCGTGCGCGTTTTCAGGGTTAATCATGGTCAGTGTTGGGGGTGGCAAGTTGGCAGACTCCCAGGCAAAGGCTGCACCTTGCCGGTCAACATCAAATGCGAGATAAGCCACTCGCCTGCGGTTTAGGCTAATGTGGCTATACTCAATCGCCAGGTGCTTCTGCCTGATGCGCGTGGCCGTCCCATTATTACTGCAAAATGGACGGCTGCTGAGGTTGTCAGCAAAACGCTGCAATGCGGGGTGTTGCATGTGCAATGTGCAAAGCCTTTCAAAGGCTTCACAAAGGCGGCGTGTGGTATCATCAAATTGTCTAGAAGTGATGACCCGGTTTGCCCTTGTGCAGCCGGGTTTTTTATTGGTGTTGGTGGACTTTTTCTTTTATTCGCTGGCACTCCTGCTGCCACCATCTTTCCCAAGCTGCTGGGCTTACCATCCGTGATTCTCCAGGGTCGTCATACCACGCCAGCAGGGCATAATGTCCCCACTTCAATCGACCAAGCGCAAAGCCCTCAAAGTATGGGTACTCCTGGCCGTTTAAGCCGCTCACTAACAGCTCAAACTCAACACCGTTTTTAATGATTTTTCTGCCACCCGGCAGCATGTTTTTTTTGGGGTCGAGATTCATGCCGGCATCCCTCCCCACAGATCGCCTTGTACCAAGTCAACTTGCGCCTGGTGCTTGAGAATGTTGAGACCTTGACGCGGGCACTTGCCAAGGTCAGCGGCCAACTGCGTGGCCGTGATGCCACGAGGCTTCCGGCCAAGGAACGCCTCCAAGGCCTCTTTGGCCTCCAAAATCAGGGATGGATCGCTAAATCCAAGGCTTTCAAACCCCTCAAAATCGCCGAAAAATTCATCAAAATCTACAACTTGCAGGTTTTTCAGGTGGTTTCTGTTTTTTGCGCCATGCTGTTGGCATTTACGGTCGGTGCGGAGGCGGCTGGCGACTGCTGAACACCAGCGATCAAAGCTTGTGGCACCACGGAAGCAGGCGGCCACGCTGATGGCATTGCTTAGGTCGTGGCCATACTGCCTGCAGTGGCTTCGCAGCCACTGCGATTTGTCAGGTGGCATGCTGTCAAGGGCTTGGCGGGTGGTCGGGTGGAGGCTCATGATTGCACCTCCATCCCTGCGTTTTCCGCTGGCAGGTTTGCCAGCCAGGCATTCAGTTCGCTTTCCAGCACCCCAACCCTCTTGAGGCCAACCCTGCGGCGGCGGGGGAAATTGCTGGTGGGGTCGGCCCAATACCTATAGATCGTGGCCCGGCCAAGGCCGCACCGCTTTTTTAACTCCGGCAGGAGTGTGATTCTGTCCATTTTCTGCATCCTTAAAAATCAAAGGTTGCAGCCCTAAACTAAAAATGGCTTACCGCGCCGCTAGCAGCGGGCGGGCTACTGGCCCGCGCTAGGCGCGGTTAGGGATAGGTGTGGGGATTAGGCGGGGGGCAAGGGTGATGGAGACACCAAGTTTTATTGTGTCGGTTATTTTTGGAGGTGGCAGGCGGTCAGCTCGGTCTGCCTCAATATCAAAAATCAGCTCTGAAATAGTTTTGATCGTTGTTACAGCCTTAGCCAGCGCGGTTTTGGCGGATTCCGAGGCGCGGCGAAGTGTGACGCTGTATATGTCCAGCGGATCGTTAACTGGCTCTGGAACCAGTTGCGTAAACTCATTGCCGAATGAGTCGCAAAAGTCCACCTCAACCATTTTTATTTGCAAGCCGCGTGCCTCAATCTCCCCATTGGCCAGCCCGCGCCGGACGCAAGCTGGCAGCGGTCGAGCACCAGCCCGATAATGCCGGCATGAGCGAGAAATTTCCCGCGCAAGAAAAATGATGTGGTGAATCTTTAGCATGAGCATGAAAGGAATCATGCAGGAAAAATTGAGACAATGCAAGCATTATTTGCATCTAACTTATTGATGGATAAATAGTTATCCGTGTTCGGATAACGAAAGTTGCTCCGTGTTCGATAAACGAAAGCTAAGCCGCTTTTGCCCTGATATTTACTACATTTCCGCCGGCTTTGATCGCGTCTAGGTAATCTGCCCAATCCTGCATCATCCGGGCGCGGGGTTCGAGGTACAGGGCATGGTTGTAAGCTGCGCTGACTTCATCACGTGCACTATGTGCAAGCTGCAACTCTATCCACTCATGGTTGTAGCCCTGTTCGTGCAAAGCCGTGGAGGCAATGCCACGAAAGCCGTGGCCGGTCATCTTCCCTTTGTAGCCAATGATTTCAAGGGCTTTCAGGATAGTGTTATTTGAAATTGGTTTGGTTGCATCATTCCTCCCAGGAAACAGCAGATCCGTGTGGCCGGTAATAGCGTGCAGCGCCTGCAATGCCTCAATCGCCTGCTTTGAAAGCGGCACGATGTGGGGCGTTTTCATTTTCATTCGCTGGGCCGGGATGCGCCACTGACCTGCTTCCAGGTCAAACTCGTCCCACCTGGCTTCAATAAGTTCGCTGGTACGGACAAAGGTCAGCGCCATAAGCCTGAGCGTCAGGCGCGTCTGGGGCGTGGACGTGGAGTTTTCAATATCGCGCATGAGCTGGGGCAACTCCCCTACCCCAACCCGTGCATAGTTTTTGTGTTTGTGGGATGGCAGAATGTCGCTAGGCTTCACGTCTGCGGCAGGGTTACGCTGCGCCAGCCCATGTGCCACGGCGTAACGGAAAATCATGTTTAGCGTTTGGTGGATCCGCAAAGCAAGATCACGAGCGCCACGCGCTGACACTGACTTTACAATCTGGACAAGCTCAAGCGACTGCAAATCGCTGATTGCCCGGTGGCCGATTTTTGGATATACGTCTGCTGCAAGGCGGCGCTCGGTGTAACCCACATGACGCGGGGACTTGCCAATTTTCCACTGCTCCAACCACAGCTTTGAAACAGCCTCGAAATTGTTGGCTGCGGCTTGCGTCTTGTCGCGTTTAACCGTTTTTCTGTGTTCGCTGGGGCTAACCCCTTGGGCGAGTAGTTTTCGTGCTTCTAAACGACGTTCCCGTGCTTGAGCGAGTGATACCTCCGGGTATCCGCCCATGCTAATCATGGCTTCCTTGCCGTTGTAGGTATATCGGAACCGCCACAGCTTTCGGCCAGTGGTTTCTACCTTGAGTGCCAGCCCGTCCCCGTCGGATAGCTGATAGACCTTGTCTTTTGGCTGGGCAGCCTTGATCTGTGTGTCGGTTAGAGGCATGACGTATATTTTTTTCCGTATATGTTTGTACGTATACGAAAAGATATACGGAAAAAACCAAGAAGACAAGCGACGATATGAGACGAAAAAAGACAGAAAAAACGCCACAATATAGCATTTATGCGGGTTCTGTGGGATTTGTTGGGACGGCTTGAGACAGAAAAAATAGGGGTACTGGCGGAGGCGGTGAGATTCGAACTCACGGTAGGCTCGCACCTACGGCGGTTTTCAAGACCGCTGCCTTAAACCACTCGGCCACACCTCCCGTTGCGTTTTGCCGCCGGGTACTGCTCCGGCAAAACGCAGGGCGGATTCTAGCACAGAGCGCTAATCCGCCTCCAGAGGCAAATCGGGGAAGAGCACCTCGTTGAAGCCGAAATTGCGCAGGTCATTGATCCGCATCGGATACAACACGCCATCCAGGTGGTCGCATTCATGCTGCACTACCCTGGCATGGAAACCCTGCACGGTGCGATCGACAGGATGCCCTTTGGCATCGAAGCCGGTGTATCGCAACTGGCGGTAGCGCGGCACCAGCCCGCGCATGCCCGGCACGGAAAGACAGCCTTCCCAGTCTTCATCCATGGCATCTGATAACGGGGTCAGCTGCGGGTTGATCAGCACGGTATCGGGAATGTTGACCGCATCCGGATAACGCGGGCTGTCGAAACCGCCAAAAATCACCACGCGCAGGCTAACGCCGATTTGCGGTGCGGCAAGCCCGGCGCCATTCAGTGCGGCCATGGTGTCGCGCATATCCTGCAGCAGCGTTTGCAGTTCCGGCGTATCAAAAGCCTCGACCGGTGCCGCCCGTTGCAGCAGCAGAGGCTCTCCCATGCGGAGTACTGGCCTGACACTCATGGCTGAATATCAATTGCCATGAATACTGACCAGATGCACCAGCGCTGCCCTGATCTTGGTCATTGCTTCCGCCAGCACCGCATCGACATCCTGATAGCGTATGCCATTGGCGCTGGATGCGCGTCCTGCCGCATGGTTGGCCACCACGCAGATGGCGGCATAATTGATACCCAGCTCTCTCGCCAGAACGGCTTCCGGCATGCCGGTCATGCCTACAATAGTGGCGCCGTCCCGCTCCAGCCTGTTGATTTCCGCGGCGGTTTCCAGGCGCGGGCCTTGCATGGCGGCATACACGCCGCCATCAACAAACGTCTCGCCGGTTTCGGTGATGGCGCGCATGCAAATCGCCCGCAGCGATTGCGCGTAAGGTTGGGTGAAATCGATATGGTTGACCGGCTTTTCCGTCACCTCGTCAAAATAAGTGCTTTTCCTGCCCCAGGTGTAATCGATGATCTGGTCGGGGATCACCATGCTGCCCGGTTTGAGGTCGGGATGGATGCCGCCTACGGTGGCCACGGAAACAACGTCTTCCACGCCCTGGTCCTCCAGTGCCCACAAATTGGCGCGGTAGTTCACCAGATGCGGCGGAATGGTATGCCCATAGCCGTGCCGGGGAAGAAACACCAGTTCCACCTCACCAAGGCGGCCGAAAGTCAGGGCGCCGGACGGCTCGCCGTAAGGGGTGCGCACCACTTTTTTGTGGGTGATTTGCAGGTTGGCGAGCTTGGTCAGCCCGCTGCCGCCGATGATGCCTAGCATAACGTTATTCCAATGGATGGTAATTCCACGGATTGTAGCGCATGAGCGGTCGAATACAGAATGTTATACTCGCCACACCATGTCCCATGCCGTCGCCAACAGCCTCCAACTCAGCAAGACCCATTACGAAAACTTCCCGGTGGCCTCCATGCTGATGCCGCGCCATCTGCGCGAACCGGTGGCACTGATTTACGCCTTTGCACGCCAGGCCGATGACTTTGCCGACGAAGGCGACCTGGATGCCGACGCCCGTATCACCCTGCTCACTGGCTACCGGCAACAGCTCGACCGCATTGCCGCGCGGCAGCCCTGCCAGGATGCGTTCTTCGACGCCCTGGCAGCCTCGCTGCAGCAGCACCAGTTGCCGCTGGCGCCGTTATATGACCTGCTGGACGCCTTTACCCAGGACGTCACCAAAATCCGCTATGCGCATTTTGATGAGCTGCTGGATTACTGCCGCCGCTCAGCCAACCCGGTAGGCCGGCTGATGCTGCACCTGTACGGCGCGGCCACACCGGAAAACCTCGCTTATAGCGACAACATCTGCTCTGCCCTGCAAATCATCAATTTCCTGCAAGACATCGCCATTGATTACCGGAAGGACCGCATTTACCTGCCGCAGGACGAATTGCGTCGGTTCGGCATCAGTGAAGCCGACATCGCCAACGGCAACACCCACGCCGCCTGGTGGCAGCTGATGCAGTTCCAGATCCAGCGCGCGCGCCGGATGCTGGCCAGCGGCAAGCCGCTGGGGCGGGTGCTGCAAGGCCGCATCGGGTTGGAAATGCGCTTGATTATTGCCGGCGGCGAAACGATACTAGACAAGCTGCAGCAAGGCCGCGGCGATGTTTTCAACCACCGTCCCGTATTGCGGCCATGGGATTGGATCATCATGCTGTTCAAAGCCGCCACCCGATAATATGAACCCACACCAATACTGCCAGGAAAAAGCCGCCGCCAGCGGCTCCAGCTTCTATTACAGCTTCCTGTTCCTGCCCAGGCCACGCCGCCAGGCGATTACCGCGCTCTACGCCTTCTGCCGCGAGGTGGACGACATCGCCGACGAATGTTCGGACCCCAGCATCGCCCGCACCAAGCTCTCCTGGTGGCGCCTGGAAATTGCCAACCTGTTCAAGGGCAACCCGCAGCATCCGGTTACCCAGGCCCTGCAGCCCGCAATCAAGGAATACGGCCTCAATGAGGAGCATTTCCAGGAAATCATCGACGGCATGGAAATGGACCTGGAACAGAACCGCTACCGGGATTTCAAGGATCTGCAACTTTATTGCTACCGCGTGGCCAGCGTGGTTGGCCTGCTATCCGCCAGCATTTTCGGCTACAGCGACCGCAAAACCCTCAAATACGCGCACGACCTGGGCATGGCATTCCAGTTGACCAACATCATCCGCGACGTTGGCGAGGACGCCAGGCGCAACCGCATTTATTTGCCGCAGGACGAACTGGCGCGTTTTGGCGTCAGCGAAACCGACTTGCTGCACGGCCATCAAACCCCGCAAGTGCGCCAACTGATGGATTTTCAGATTGCCCGCGCCAAGGAATTCTACCAGCGCGCGTTTACTGCCCTGCCGGCTGCGGACCGCCGCGCGCAACGGCCGGGGCTGATGATGGCAGCCATTTACCAGACCGTGCTGCAAGAAATCGAGCGGGAAGGCAGCGAAAAAGTACTCAAGCAGCGCGTCAGCCTGACGCCGCTACGCAAACTGTGGCTGGCCTGGAGAACGTGGGTATTCGGCTGAACGTCGCCGTTATCGGCGCCGGTTGGGCCGGGCTGGCAACCGCGGTTGAGCTGGCTGCCCGCGGCACAGCGGTCACCGTATTCGAAACCGCGCCCAACCTGGGCGGCCGCGCGCGCGGGTTCCGGCACAAGCACACCACGCTGGATAACGGCCAGCACATCCTGCTTGGCGCCTATCGCGAAACCCTGCGGTTGATGCGCACCGTGGGCGTGGATGCCGGCAGCGCCCTGATGCGCCAGCCGCTTACCCTGGAAATCCCCGGCCAGTTCAGGCTCAAAACGCCCTGCCTGCCCGCCTCCCTGCATTTGCTGGCCGGGCTGCTTGCCGCGCAAGGCCTGAGCATCGGCGAGCGGCTGGCAACGCTGCGCTTCGTCGCCGGGCTGCGGCTGAAACACTTCCGGCTGGCCCGTGACCGGACCGTGGCCGAATTGCTCGCCAGGCAGCCCGCCACCGCGGTGAAGTGGCTGTGGGAGCCGCTCTGCGTCGCCGCTCTGAATACGCCGATGGATACGGCCTCGGCGCAGGTGTTCCTGAACGTGCTGCGCGACAGCTTCAGCCGCGCCCGCGCCGACAGCGACCTGTTGTTGCCCCGAACCGACCTTTCGACCTTGTTTCCCCAGGCTGCGGCAAACTTTATCGCGCAGCATGGCGGCTCGGTACACACCGGCACCCCGGTCAAATCGCTGCGCGTGGCGGAGCGTAGTGTGGAAGTGAACGGCCAGGCGTTCACGCATGCCGTTTGCGCCGTCGCCCCGCACCAGTTGGCCGCCTTGCTGCAGGATATTCCAGAAGCCGCGGCAACGCTGTCCGCCGTTGATGCTTTCACCTATCAGCCCATTGCCACGGTGTATCTGCAATACCCGCCCGGCATCCGCCTGCCTTTCCCCATGCTGGGCTTGAGCGACGGTTATGCCCAGTGGGTGTTCGACCGCGGCGCCCTGAGTGGTCAGCATGGCCTGCTGGCGGCCAGCATCAGCGCCGAAGGTCAGTATCAGCAAGTGCCGCACGAGCAACTCGCCGCGCATGTCCATGCACAATTGCAAGCCGTTGTTCCCGATCTGCCCCCACCCGAATGGCAGCAGGTCATCGTGGAAAAACGCGCGACCTTCGCCTGCACGCCAGGGCTGCAGCGGCCGCCCAACACCACCGCACACCCGCGGTTGTTCGTCAGCGGCGACTACACCGCGGGCGACTATCCAGCCACGCTCGAAGGCGCGGTGCGCAGTGGGGTAAAATGTGCGCAACTTCTACTGGCAGCTTCATCATGACCCCAACCCAACACCTGCAAGATCGCACCATCCTCATCACCGGCGCCGGACAGGGGCTGGGACACGCCGCCGCGCTGGCCTTTGCCGCACAAGGCGCAACCGTGATCCTGACCGGGCGCAAAGTCAGCAAGTTGGAGGAGGTCTACGATGAAATTGTCGCAGCGGGCGCGCCGCAGCCGGCCATTTTCCCGCTGGACCTGGCCAAGGCGGGCGAAGCGGAATACACCGCGCTGGCTGAGGCCATGTTCAAGGAATTCGGCAAATTGGACGGTCTCCTGCACAACGCGGCGCGCTTCGATAACCTGAGCCCGCTGGAAATCCAGACTGCCGAGCAGATGAAAGGCATGTTCCAAGTCAACGTGCTGGCGCCGTTTCTCCTGACCAAAGCCTGCCTGCCCTTATTGAAACGCTCGCCGGACGCCTCCGTGATCTTCACCTCCACCACCGCAGCACACCACCCTGCCGCCTACTGGGGCGCACACGCGGTATCCAAGAGCGCACTGGAAACCCTGGCCAAAATCTGGTCGGAAGAACTGGGCACCACGCCCCGCCTGCGCATGAACACAGTCATCCCCGGCGCGGTGCAGGCGCCGCAGCGGCGGAAATCGCACCCCGGTGAGACATCGGAACAATTACCCACGCCGGAATCCATCATGCCGCTGTACGTGTACCTGATGGGCCACGAAAGCGCCGGCGTCAACGGGCAGGTGTTCGAGGCGCAGAAGTTCGGCCGCCGCGATTAACCGCCAGCCCCTGCTCGTTCCACCGCCCCCGCTGCTTGCGGCTCCAGATTGCGGTAGCTGGATGGTATCGGTTCGTAATCCTCGCCAAAGCCGACATCCCCCGGCCGCCAGCCTGCAGGCCGCTTGAAAGCGCCCCAGAAGCGTTTCAGGGTGTACCACTGCATCATCACCAGGCCGCGCTCGTTGTCGGCATCCACCACGGGGTCACTGACGCCGGTGGGGCGCGGCGGCTCGCCGTACAGCGCGGTGCCGAACAGGATGTCCCAGATCGAGAACACCTGGCCGAAGTTGCAGTTGTGCAGCCAGGGGCGCGTTTCGTCCACTTTCATGTGGTGCAGGCGGTGGAATTTCGGGTCTACAAACACGCGCTCGAAAAAGCGGCCGAAACCGATGCGGGTATTGGTGTGCGAGAAGTTCTGCACCAGTTCGCTGATCAGCGTCAGCAGCGCGAATTCCGACAGGTCGATGCCGACCGCCAGACCCACCGAGGCGAGAATGAACGATTGCAGCACGCCATCCAGGTAGCAGCCGCGGTCATTGGTCCAGCAACTCATCTGGCGCTGGCTGTGGTGCATGCTGTGCATGGCCCACCACCACGGAATCACGTGCTCGGCGCGGTGCATCCAGTAGTAGGTCATGTCGTAAATCAGGTAATACACCAGCAGCAAAATCGCGGGATGTTCTGCCAGCCATGGAATCTGGTGTTTCAGGCTGAATACGGCCTCAACCGCCGTGCCTTCCGCTGCCCCGCCCAGCAGGTGCGCGAATGGCGACAGCACCAGGTAGCTGAACAGGGGAAACAAGCCCAGCAGCATGATGAGCGTATACAACCGGTCGATTTTGGTGTGGTCGCGGTTTTCCCATTTCTCCGCGGGGGCAATGGTCTCCAGCGGGCGGAACACACAGGCAATGATGCTGATCTGCAGCACCGCATACAGGCCGGCTTCGGCGATTTCCCTGGGATCGCCCGCATCCTGCATGTGCAGGAATGATAATGCTCCCACCACCACATGGTCGCTCACCCATTGAATCCATTGTGCCCAGTGTTGGCTTACCAGTTGGGCAATATCAGGCAAAGACATTCATCATTCCTCGTGTAAGTTGCTCAGGCGTTTCAAACCGCTGCCAATGGTCAGGCGGCGTGCCTGACGCCTGGTCGTTATAACCCCATGTTGCAAAAGCGAAATCCAGTTTGTTTTCATCAGCGGCCACGCCGTCTTCAAAACGATCGCCAACATAGATGGTGTCGGCAGCAGGCAACTGCCGGTCGGACAGGATGCGCCCGATCATCTGCGACTTGTTGGCCAGCGGCGGCGCGAAATAATCCAGCGCATATACCCCCGCAAAAAATCTATCCCAACCCAGGTGACTGATGATCCTGGTGGTGGGCAGCAGACGCTTGTTGGTGGCGATATAGAGCTTGTTCGCAGCGGTAGCCAGTTCCTCCAGCATGGCTTCAATGCCGGGAAACACCGTGGCCTGCTTGTAGCCTTCGCTGTCGTAATGCGCTTTGAATTGCTGCGCCAGCGCATTTAATACCTGCACGTCTTCCGTCCCGGCCAGAATGGCCAGGATCGCCATCAGCGGCGGGCCGACGATTTCATCCGTCAGCGGACGCTTAGGAACCAGGCCCAGCGCCTTGAAGCTGCTGTCGAAGCTGGCCAGTATGCTGCTGGAGGAGTCGATCAGCGTGCCATCCAGATCGAAAATGATGCTCTTGCAAGTTGTCATATCGGTTTCAAAATTCTCTCATTTTGCCCAACGCCTGTTCCACCCGCTCGGCGCCGAACACTTCGATGCCCTTGATTAACTGCTTGGGCAGGTTGGCCTTGGGCACGATGGCATGAGTAAAACCCAGCTTGGCGGCTTCTTTCAGCCGCTCCTGCCCGCGCTGCACGGGCCGCACCTCCCCCGCCAAACCAACCTCACCAAAAACAATAAGTTTATTAGATAGAGGTTTGTTTTTCAAAGAAGAAACAATGGACATCAGCACCGCCAAATCGGCTGCCGGCTCGCCGATCTTGACGCCACCCACCGCATTCACAAACACGTCCTGGTCGAAGCAGGCTACCCCTGCGTGGCGATGCAGCACCGCCAGCAGCATCGCCAGCCGGTTCTGTTCCAGCCCGACGCAAAGCCTTTTTGGGTTGGGCGCATGCGCTTCGTCCACCAGCGCCTGGATTTCCACCAGCAACGGCCGCGTGCCCTCCTGTGTCACCGTCACGCAAGAACCGGCCACCTCCTCCGCATGGTGCGAAAGGAACAGCGCCGATGGGTTGCTGACTTCCTTCAGGCCTTTTTCCGTCATGGCAAACACGCCCAGTTCGTTCACCGCGCCAAAGCGGTTCTTGAACGCGCGTATCAGCCGGAAACTGGAGTTCTGGTCGCCCTCGAAGTACAGCACCGTATCCACGATATGCTCCAGCACGCGCGGGCCAGCCAGCGTGCCTTCCTTGGTTACATGGCCGACCAGGATGATGGTGATGCCGGACTGCTTGGCGATGCGCGTCAGTTGCGCCGCGCACTCGCGCACCTGCGCCACCGAGCCGGGAGCCGATTGCAGGGCCTCCGAATACAGGGTCTGGATGGAATCAATCACCGTCACTTCCGGCTTGTGCGAAGCCAGCGCCGCGCTGATTTTCTCCAGGCTGATTTCCGCCAGCAACTGCACCTGGCTGGCATCCAGGCTTAATCGTTTTGCCCTTAATGCGATCTGCTGCGCGGATTCCTCGCCGCTGACGTACAGCACGCGGCGGCTGCCGCCGATGTGGCACAGCGCCTGCAACAGCAAGGTGGATTTACCGATGCCGGGGTCGCCCCCGATCAGCACTACCCCTCCTTGCACCAGCCCACCGCCCAGCACACGGTCGAACTCAAGTATTCCCGAGCTATGTCGCGGCACGTCCACGGCTTCGACTTCCGCCAGACTCTGCACCTCGGCGGTTTGCGCCAGCGCGGCATAGCGGTTGGTGGCAGGCGCCTCGGCAATGGTTTCCACCAACGTGTTCCAGCCCAGGCAATGCGGGCACTGGCCCTGCCACTTGGGCGATTGGCCACCGCACTCGGTGCAGGTGTAGACGGTTTTTGCTTTAGCCATGGCGGCAGTTACCCCAGGCTAGGATCGAGCGAAAACTGCAGCATCGACTTGCGGCAAGCATTCGAAGCCGGGTTGGGAGAACAAGTACCCCTGGAATAATTCCACCCCTGCGTCGGCCAAGGTGAGGAACTCTGCCTGCGTCTCGATACCTTCTGCAATCACCCGGATGGAAAGCTCCCGGCATGCGGCAAGAATGGCAGTCACGATAGAACGGCGCACACGGTCGGAATCGACATTCCGGGTCAGGGCCATGTCCAGCTTGATGATATCGGGTTGCCAGTCCGCCAGGAGGTTCAAGCCAGCGTAGCCGGCACCGAAGTCATCGATAGCCGTGGTGAACTGGTGTTTCTTGTATTCGATGAAAATGTTGCGCAGATGCTCGTGATCCTTGACCTTTTCGCCTTCCGTCACCTCGAACATGATGCGGTTGGTCGGAAAATCGAGCTCCCTGGCGGCCTCCAGCGTCGCCCGGATACAGGTTTCCGGCCGATAGACCGCATTGGGCAGAAAGTTGATGCTGAGCATCCCCTGAAGGCCGAGCTTCTTGGCCATATCGATGGCCCTGACACGAATGGACTGGTCGAACTTATAGCGGTTGGCATCATTGACCTGTGCCAGCACCCAGCCGGCACCTTCACCCTGCACGCCCCGCACCAGTGCCTCGTAGCCGAAAATGCCTTTATTGGTCACATCCACAATGGGCTGAAAGGCCATCGTGAAATCAATGCCGAGTGCCGATAAATCACGGCATTCCTTACACCCGACCGGGTTGAAATCGATTGTTCTGCTCTCCACCACTTTTCTCCTGCCCCGCTGCTGCCAATAGCGGGGCATATTAGCATGCCCGCCTCCAATTCGTTCTGGATACCATCAGAACGCCCGGCGCACCCAATCCAGGCTCATCAACCCATTTTCCCCAGCCGGTCATCACGTTCTCGTATCAGCCAATAAGTCACGCCCAATACCAGGGTAACGGTAGCCAAGCCAAACAAGTGTTCCGGAGATATTTCTGCTAGGTCCAGAACGATAAATTTTCTCGCCAGCGCAAGCAGCGCGATCAACAGTACCGTCTTGATCTGGATAATGCTTTGTTCGCGCGTCACCACATACTGGAGCGTGTGGTTGAATTCCAGCGCAATCAGCACTGTCATAATCTGACCGAAAACGGCCTGAAACACCCTGTGATCCAATGGGTTGGCGGCTCCGAACAGCAGATTGCCAACCGTGTCCACGACCAAGCGGTAGAGTGCCACAAAAATGACGATCGCGATGACGACCGTCAGCACAAAAGCCACCAGGCTTTCTATGCTTTGATAGAAAGTCAATGGAGATTTCCCATCCTGTTCGAAAGCTGTCGCCCGTGCAAACATACCTCGTGAGATTAACCTTTTCATAATGGTTGTCCGCCACCGTAATCACTACTGAAAAAATAGTATCTTGCAGCCTCTTTTCAAGAGGCTGCAAATGGCAAGATGATCGCCTTTGTCATCATCAGCCGATCGGCACAGTCACAAACCTCTTGCTGTCGCCCCGCATGATCAGCAAAGCGAGATGCTTCTGATGCTTGTCGACCAGGCTTCGCAGGTTCTGCACGGATTCGACCCGTTCGCCATTGACCGAAAGTATGACGTCACCGGGGCTAATCCCTGCTTTGGCCGCAGGGCCGGCGCTGACGTTTTCCACCACCAGGCCGGTGCTGATATTCGCCTCACGCTCTTCCTCATCAGTCAAAGGCCGAACCGCCAACCCCAGTTTCACCTTGCTGGGCTCATCCGACTCGGCTTTGGCTTGCTCCGACTTCATTTCGCCGACGCGCAGGCTAACTTCATGCGACTTGCCGTTGTGCCAGACCTCCAATTTCGCCGTGCTCCCAGGCACGGTGTCGGCCACCAGCGGCGGCAGTTCGGCGGATTGGGCAATGGCCGTACCGTTGAATCTGGTGATTACATCGCCCGGCTCAATACCGGCCTTTTCTGCCGGACTGCCCTTCTCGACCGAACTCACCAGTGCACCGGCGGGTTTACTCAGCCCGAAGGATTGCGCCAGTTGCTGGTCCACCGGCTGAATCATGACGCCCAGCCTTCCCCGGCTCACTTTGCCATGGTCCAGCAACTGGTGCTCGACCTTCATCGCCACATCAATAGGGATGGCGAACGACAGGCCCTGATAACCGCCGCTACGGCTGTAGATCTGTGAGTTGATGCCAATCACTTCGCCGTTCATATTGAACAATGGCCCGCCGGAATTGCCCGGATTGATCGCCACGTCAGTTTGCAGGAAAGGCACGTAGCCTTCATCCGGCAACGAGCGCGACTTGGCCGAGACGATGCCTGCCGTCACGCTGTTTTCGAAACCGAAGGGCGAGCCGATCGCCACCACCCATTCGCCGACCTTGACGTTTTGTGGTTCACCAATACGCACCGACGGCAGATTTTTGGCGTCGATCTTCAGCACCGCGACATCGCTCGGCTTGTCGATGCCGACCACCTTGGCCTTGAACTCACGCTTGTCGGTCAGTTTGACCGTAACCTCGTCGGCATCCGCCACCACGTGGGCATTGGTGAGCACCGTGCCATCGGGACTGACGATAAAGCCGGAGCCCATCGCCTGGATAGGCTCACCGCCTTCCGGCACCTGGGGCTGGAAGTGGCGGAAGAAATCGAAGAACGGATCGTCAGGATCGAGTTGCGGAAACCCGCGCATGACGCGGTGCGCCGTTTTGACCGTGCCAGTCACACTGATGTTGACCACGGCCTGCCCCTGCTCGGCAACGATACTGGAGAAATCCGGTAATGCGTTGCCGAACCGCATCGCCGGGGCCGCAGCAACCGGGTTGGGGATGGCATGTGCCGCCCCGATGGGGGAATGGTTCTGAAAATAATATCCAGCACCGAACATTGCCGCACATACCGCTGCCATGCCGGCCACCTTGATAGGCTTGTACCATTGCATCGTATTCATTTCACACCTCTTTCGAATCTGCGTTGAACACCGCCCCCGGCTATGGAGGGCTTTCTGGCTGCTTTGGTCTCAGTCCAATTGCAAAAGTTCCGTGGGTCATCGCCAGCATTGACGCGGCTTGCAGCTCTGCTAAATTATTGTCGTCGGCATTCGTATTCGGGAGATTCCGCATGAAAATCTTGGAGAAAATCACTGACCAGCTCGCCAGCATGGGCCTGCCTCTGTATGCCGTTTCGCTCACGGCGGCAGCACGGTGCGACACGCCGCTGTTGCTGATGCTGCACTGGCATGGCTTCCGCCGCGAGCTGCTCATCAACCTGCCGGGCATCAACAGCACGCCATTCCCCGTCCCCGGCTCCGCCCTGCAGATCAACGAGCGCTGGCATGAAGTCGAGCACATCGACGCTGCCATGCTCGACGCCGCCTGGCAACTCGGCGCATGGGACGTGGAGCGGGAAGAAAGGCGCGCCTGCAACTACATCGCAGCCGATGCGCGCGAAGCCCAGGCATGCCGGCAGGCCTTCGGCGAACATCCGATGGATTTGCCGGAGGATCTGCACCTGGTGACCGAAGCACCAGACCGCGAAGACATGATGCAACTGGGCGCCAACGTCGGCTATATCCGCTGGTTGTTCCGCCCCGTCCTGGGGGGAATCTGGCAGACCACGGCGGAAGATGACACGCTCGCCCCGGACGGCAGCCGCGAGCCGCCCTGCCCAGTTGCGCCACGCCCGCCCAAGGGCGGCCACGCCGCGCGCACCACTTATCGTCTTGGCAAAGTCAACCGCATCATTCTGCTCTAGTTTTCCGCCCCTCTTGAAAAGATAAAAACCGTCCCTATTTTTCCGATCAACGGCAGCCATGCTGCCGTGAGCCGCTACGCAGAAAGTTGGGCGTCACGACTCGTTCGACCACTCCTGCGACGGCTCCCATATTCGTAATTTTGATATGTAACCGATTGATACAGGAGATCAATATGCACATTCGTCCCCTCTACGACCGGGTCGTCATCAAGCGAATCGACCAACAGCGCACGACGGCTTCGGGCATCGTCATCCCCGACACCGCGGCGGAAAAACCCGAGCAGGGTGAAGTCGTTGCCGTGGGTAGCGGCAAGGTGTTGCAGGACGGCACCACGCGCGCCCTGGAAGTGAAGGTCGGCGACCAGGTGTTGTTCGGCAAATACGCCGGGCAGACCGTCAAGGTCGACGGCGAGGAACTGCTCGTGATGCGCGAAGAAGACATCATGGGCGTCATCGAAGGAAAGCAGGCCGCCCTCAAGAAGGCCGCCTGATCAGGTTCAACAGTCATAAAGGAGTAACAATATGGCAGCTAAAGAAGTCAAATTCCACGATAGCGCACGTTCCCGTATCGTCAACGGCGTCAACGTGCTGGCCAATGCCGTCAAGGTCACGCTCGGCCCCAAAGGTCGCAACGTATTGCTGGAGCGCTCTTTCGGCGCCCCGCTGATCACCAAGGACGGTGTTTCGGTGGCCAAGGAAATCGAACTCAAGGACAAGTTCGAGAACATGGGTGCCCAGATGGTGAAGGAGGTCGCCTCCAAGACCGCCGACGTGGCCGGTGACGGCACCACCACCGCCACCGTGCTGGCGCAGGCCATCGTGCAGGAAGGCATGAAGTACGTCGCCGCCGGCATGAACCCGATGGATCTCAAGCGCGGCATCGACAAGGCGGTAGGTGCGATCACTGAGGAACTGGAGAAGATTTCCAAGCCAGTCACCACCAGCAAGGAAACCGCCCAGGTCGGCACCATCTCCGCCAACTCCGATGCTTCCATCGGCCAGATCATCGCCGACGCCATGGACAAGGTCGGCAAGGAAGGCGTGATTACCGTCGAGGACGGCAAGTCGCTGCAGAACGAATTGGAGGTGGTCGAGGGCATGCAGTTCGACCGCGGCTACCTGTCGCCCTACTTCATCAACAACCCGGACAAGCAGACCGCCGTCCTAGAGGATCCGCTGATCCTGATCCACGACAAGAAGATCAGCAACATCCGCGATCTCTTGCCCACGCTGGAAAACGTGGCCAAGGCTGGCAAGCCGCTCTTGATCATCGCCGAGGACGTGGAAGGCGAAGCGCTCGCCACGCTGGTGGTCAACAGCATCCGCGGCATCCTCAAGGTGGCTGCGGTCAAGGCCCCTGGCTTCGGCGACCGCCGCAAGGCCATGCTGGAAGACATTGCCATCCTTACCGGCGGCACCGTCATTTCCGAGGAAACCGGCAAGCAGCTTGAGAAGGCCGGGCTGGAAGACCTGGGCCGCGCCAAACGCGTCGAGGTGCACAAGGAAAACACCATCATCATCGACGGTGCCGGCGCCGAAGACAAGATCAAGGCACGGGTCAAGACCATCCAGACCCAGATCGAGGAAACCACCAGCGACTATGACCGCGAGAAGCTGCAGGAGCGCGTGGCCAAACTGGCTGGCGGTGTCGCCGTGATCAAGGTCGGTGCCGCGACCGAAGTCGAGATGAAGGAAAAGAAAGCCCGCGTGGAAGATGCACTGCACGCCACCCGTGCTGCTGTCGAGGAAGGCATCGTGCCCGGTGGCGGGGTCGCCCTGCTGCGCGCCCGTGCCGCCGTGGGCGAACTCAAGGGCGACAACCACGACCAGGATGCCGGCATCAAGATCGTGCTGCGGGCAGTTGAGGACCCGCTGCGGGCGATTGTGAAAAACGCCGGGGGCGAGCCGTCCGTCGTCATTGCCAAGGTACTGGAAGGCAAAGGCAACTTCGGCTACAACGCCGCCAATGACACCTATGGCGACCTGGTGGAAACCGGTGTGGTCGACCCGACCAAGGTGACGCGTTCCGCCCTGCAGAACGCGGCCTCCATCGCAGCTCTGATCCTCACCACCGACGCCAGCGTGGTGGAAGCGCCGAAGGAAGAAAAAGCCGCGGCGCCCGCCATGCCTGACATGGACTACTAAAGCAGCCGTTTCCCCGCCCCTGATGGGGCGGGGCTTTTTCAGCAAAGGAGACGAAAATGAGTCTGGATCAGTTGAAGGATCAATTCGGTTCTTTCTGGAACAACCTGGCGGAAGGTTGGCGAGATCTTTGGCAAAGCGCTGCCAGTGCCATCACCCGTTTCGTACCCGGGGCCAACACAAACCTGCCCAACGCAGGCGACGTCGATGACGAAAGGTTCATTCCCACCCGGAGTTGGGCAATGCTCGGCGGCGAGATTTTTGAGGATGACGCCCGCTTGGTCGTGCGTCTTGAATTGCCGGGAATGGACAAACAAGACATTCAAATCGAGGTGCGCAACAGCGAATTGCTGGTATCCGGCGAAAAACGTTTCGAACAGGAAAACACACAGGGAAGATGGCGCGTGATGCAGCGCGCCTACGGCAGTTTCCAGCGAGTCGTGCCTTTGCCATGCGTCGTATTGCCAGACGCCTCACGCGCAACCTATAGCAATGGTGTACTGAGGGTAGAACTGCCCAAGGACGCAAAAAAGACGCGCGGCCATCGCCTGAAAATCGACTGACCGGGGTCACCATCCACCGGGCAGAGTCCGTTTCAGCGCTCCGAGAACGGCACCCGCGGCGCCACCGCACAAAGCAGCTCGTAACCCACCGTACCGGCAGCCCCCGCCACGGCATCCACCGGCACTTGCACGCCCCATAGCTCCACCGGGCTGCCGATATCGGCTTCGGGCACATCGGTTAAATCGGCATATAACATATCCATGGAAACACGGCCCAGCGTACGCGTCAGCTTGCCGGCAACGGCAATCGGCGTGCCGTTGGGCGCATGGCGCGGGTAACCGTCGGCATAGCCGCACGCGACAACACCGATGCGGGTCGGACGATCGGCGGTAAAGCGATGGCCGTAGCCCAGGCTCTGCCCCGGCTGCAATTGCTGCACGGCGATAACCGCGCTGGACAGCGTCATCGCGGGCTGCAGGTTGAATTCCGCCGCCGGCTGGCTGGCGACAGGCGTGGCGCCGTACAGCATGATGCCCGGGCGCACCCAGTCCGTATGGGTTTGCGGGTAACGCAGGATCGCGGCGGAATTCGCCATGCTGCGTGGACGGGGGATTTCGCGCGTCAACTCATCGAACAGGGCAAACTGCTCGGCAACGCCGGCAGCTTCGTCAGCCGTGGCAAAATGCGTCATCAACGTCACCTGCCCCACCGCCTTGCATGCCTTGAGCCGATCAAAGAAGCTCCAGAACCGCCCCACCGGCACGCCCAGCCGGTTCATGCCGCTGTTCACCTTGAGGTAGACGTTCACCCGACCGTCGCCCCTGTAGGCTTCCAGCATGTGCAGCTGCGGCTCGCAATGCACTACGACCGTCAACTTGTGCTGGATGGCAACAGCGACCTCGGTTGCGTCGAACAACCCTTCCAGCAGCAATATCGCCTGTCGGAAACCGGCTTCACGCAGGGTGACGGCTTCATTGATGCCCAGCACGGCAAAACCGTCGCTGGCTTCCAGCGCTTTTGCCGCGCGCAACAGGCCGTGGCCGTAGGCGTTGGCCTTGATGACGGACATGATGTTGGATTGCGGAGCATGGGACTTGGCCACGCCCAGGTTATGGCGCAAGGCTGCGGCGTGGATAGTGGCCAGGATGGGGCGTTTTGAAACCAATTAGTACTGATCCGCAATATGCCCGGAAGCGTGGTTCTCAAAGCGGGTGTGGGCGCCGAGGAAGGTCAGGCGGATGGAGCCGATCGGGCCGTTACGCTGTTTGCCGATGATGACTTCGGCCGTGCCCTTGAACTGGGTGTCCTTGTTGTACACCTCGTCGCGGTACAGAAACAGGATGACGTCGGCATCCTGCTCAATAGCGCCGGATTCGCGCAAGTCGGACATCACCGGGCGCTTGTCGGTGCGGTCTTCAATCTTGCGATTGACCTGCGACAGTGCAATCAACGGGACCTCCAGTTCCTTGGCCAGCGACTTCAACGAGCGGGAGATTTCGGAAACTTCGGTCGCACGGTTTTCCGTCTGGCGCACCGAGGTCATCAATTGCAAATAGTCCACCACGATCAGTCCCAGCTTCTTGCCTTCGATCGCCTCACACTGCCGTTTCAGGCGTCTCGCCCGGGCACGCAGTTCCATGGCGTTGATGCCGCCGGTTTCGTCGATGTGGATGGGGGCGTCATTGAGCTTGCCCAGCGCGTAGGTCAGGCGCTCCCAGTCATCATCCTCCAACTGTCCGGTACGCATCTTGTGCTGATCTATGCGTCCAACCGAGCCGATCAGACGCATCGCCAGTTGCGTGCTGGGCATTTCCAGGCTGAACACGGCAACCGCCTGATCGGCATTTAGCGCCACGTGTTCGGCGATATTCAGCGCAAATGCCGTTTTACCCATCGACGGCCGGCCGGCGATAATAATCAGCTCCCCCGGCTGCATGCCGGAAGTCATGTTGTCCAGATCGGTAAAACCGGTTGGCACGCCGGTGACGCCGGTGGGGTCATCCAGCGTGGACAGCTTGTCCAGACGCTCCACCACCAGCGGCAGCACCGACTTGATGTCGATAAAACCCTGGTCGGAGCGAGCGCCATGCTCCTTGATCTCGAAAATCTTGGCTTCGGCTTCATCCAGCAGGGTCGCCGCATCCCGCCCCTGCGGGTTGAACGCGCTGTCTGCAATTTTGGAGCCGACATCCACCAGCCGTCGCATCACGGCACGTTCACGCACGATTTCGGCGTAACGGCGAATATTGGCGGCACTCGGAATATTCTGCGCCAGCGCTCCCAGATAGGCGATGCCGCCCACACTATCCAGCTGCGCGGTGTTTTGCAGGGATTCGGCGACCGTCACCATGTCGGCCGGCCGGTTGTGTTCAACCAGGCGAGAGATATGTTCGTAAATCAGGCGGTGGTCGTGGCGATAGAAATCCTCGGTACCAATCAGGTCGGCAATACGGTCCCAAGCCTCGTTCTCAAGCAGCAAGCCGCCCAGAACGGATTGTTCAGCCTCAACGGAATGCGGGGGAAGTTTTAGAAATTCCAGGGTATCGTCAGCCATGCGAAATTATAGCCCGGAATGTACCCGGGAATGCTTGGCCAGCAACGGATAAACTCCCTAAACTTTGCATCCTCGGGCAGAATACAGCCCTTTGATGCCGGTTCCGGGATTGATATTTCACCGGATTCTTGGCACGATATGCGAATCTTGAATGTAGTGTCACAACTCAAAAAAACCCGATGGAGCATGTAAATGGCTGACAAGAAGATGAAGTTTCTGGTGGTGGACGACTTTTCTACGATGCGTCGCATCATCATCAACCTGCTGAAGGAATTGGGTTACTCGAATATCGAGGAGGCTGAAGATGGTGCAGTTGCCCTGAAAAGACTGCAGGGTGAGCCTTTTGACTTCGTGATCACCGACTGGAACATGCCCAACATGACCGGCCTGGAACTGCTCACCAGCATCCGCGCCGACGCAAAACTGAAAAGCCTGCCAGTGCTGCTGGTAACCGCCGAAGCCAAGAATGACAACATTGTTGCCGCCGCCCAGGCTGGTGCCAATGGTTACATCGTCAAACCATTCACCGCCGTCGTCCTGGAAGAAAAACTCAGCAAAATCATTGAAAAACTGGGCCGCTGATCCTCGCGCCCTTGAATCACCCCTGCCTGTAACCCGGCTACGGTCAAGCAAACGGCTTGTTTGGCCGTAGCACTTCTATCTTGAACTCGGCCTCATACGGCGGCACATTGCATTCAACAATGTCCGTCGGCGCCACATCCAGCCTTACTCCGACAATATCGGTACGCACCGGCAACTTGGCCACGCCGCGATCCACCAGCACCACGGTACGGATTTCCGCCGCGTGTTTTTGCGCCAGATATTCCACTGCACGCAACATGGAATAACCGCGGTACATCACATCATCCACCACCAGCACCGTTAACCCGGAAAGGTCCAGCGCAGCATGCTCGGGGTTTTCCGTGAGTTTGGTGTCGGGATGCAGCAGTGTCAGATCATCCGAGTAGCGCTTGATTTTCAGATGGGTCAGCGCCAGGTTGCCGAGATTGAAATTTCTGGCCAGCCTGGCGTGCAACATCTCAGCCAGCGGTGCGCCACGGCGCAGGACGCCAACAATCATGCCCCGCTCGCTACCAGTCAGCAGACCTGCTGCCTGACGCGCCATGCCGTCCAGAATGGCATCCATTTGCGGCGGCGTGTAGAGGCAGAAACGCTCCCCTTGCGGTTTTTCATCGCTCATTCCCATCGCTCCTTTAAGCTGCGCCGATTGTTTTCAGTATAGTTCCGAACCAGGCCATCCGCCATCGCCCAGGCAGCAGGCAGAAACTTGCAGAAAAAGTAATCCAATAGGTTGTAAACTGGCTTGATTTTCAACACGTTGCCCTCATTTCATCAACAATCCCTGATGAGGAACCAAAGATGTCCACTATTCGCCCAGCCGCTGTTGCTGGCATGTTCTACCCCGGCACGGCCAAGGAGCTGGCGCACGATGTCGATACCCTGCTCAACGCGGCAAAACCGCGCGCGCCGCAACTGACGCCCAAGGTGCTAGTTGCGCCGCATGCCGGCTACATTTATTCCGGCGCGATTGCCGCCAGCGCTTATGCCTTGCTGGCACCCATCGTCAATCGCATCCGCCGCGTTGTGCTACTTGGGCCAACGCACCGGGTTGCCGTACGCGGTTTGGCGCTGCCGGGCGTAGATGCCTTTGCTACGCCGCTCGGTTCGGTAGCCATAGACTGCGAAGCAGCCCGCATGATTGCCGGATTGCCTCAGGTGACGGTCAGCCCACAGGCTCATGCCCTGGAACATTCACTGGAAGTGCATTTGCCGTTTTTGCAGGCCTTGCTGCCCGACTTCAAACTGCTGCCATTGGCCGTGGGCATGGCCAGCGCCGAAGAAGTCGCTGAAGTGCTGGAAGCGCTGTGGGGCGGCGAGGAAACCTTGATTGTCATCAGCTCCGACCTGTCGCATTTCCTGCCTTACGAGACAGCACAACGCGTTGATGGCGCTACGGTGCAGGCCATCCTCAACCTGCGCCAACCGGTTTCGCACGAACAAGCTTGCGGCGGCACGCCGCTGAATGGCCTGCTGCTGAGCGCCCAACGCCACGGCCTGACGCCGCACCTGCTCGACCTGCGCAACTCCGGTGACACGGCTGGCGATAAAAGCCGCGTGGTCGGTTACGCCGCTTTTGCTTTCACCGAGGAACCCCGCCATGCATGAGCAGGAACAAGGCCAGACGTTAATCAAACATGCGCGCCACGCCATCGCCAGCCAGTTCAAGTCTGCGCAAGCCATGACGGACACTTCAGCATGGCTGCAGCAGACTGCCGCCACATTTGTCACGCTCACCCAAAACGGCAACCTGCGCGGCTGCATCGGCAGCCTGGAGGCCTATCGCCCGTTGTTGGAAGATGTGCGTGCCAATGCCGTAGCCGCGGCCTTCCGCGACCCGCGCTTCAGCCCGCTGGCAGCGGAGGAACTGGACATCACGCAAGTCGAGGTTTCCTTGCTGTCGCCGCAGGAGGCCATGTCCTTTACTGACGAACCGGATGCGCTGGCACAACTGCGCCCCGGCGTAGACGGCGTCGTGTTGGAATATGGCCGCTATCGC
>JABLTH010138966.1_pt1 | contig 66889 bp, 56 predicted proteins | sample 7875711 | NCBI WGS metagenome assembly JABLTH01 (sample SAMN14941262, study PRJNA633318) | bioreactor metagenome | isolation source: bioreactor | place: China | collected 2019-03-05 | reverse complement strand
CGCATCCGCATCCGCATCCGCATCCGCATCCGCATCCGCATCCGCATCCGCATCCGCATCCGCATCCGCATCCGCATCCGCATCCGCCAGCATAAAAATGCAACCGTACAGCGTCTTGGCGCGTTTGCGCATTCGGCGTGACGATTTCGGCATATATCAGGGTTATCGACGATATGCCGATATCGTCGCCGGCCGCGCACCGAACGCGCAAGACGCACGCATTTTCGCTGTCTAGACTTCGCTTCACGGTCACGAGACGACCTTCCGCCGCGGCAGCGACCGGCGTGCAGGGCCTGCGGCATCGGCCACCACACGCGCCGATTCCGGCACAGCCCGGGCAGCACGCGGCACGCACGCACGGCCCTCGCATCGGCCTGCCGACCGAACCGTCTCGCCCGGTTTACCGGTGCCGGCCCGCCAGCCGGCGGCGGCCCAACCACGCCATCAAGGGGAAGTGAAAGTGAAGCTGAAGGTATCGCACGTCGCGCTGGCCGCTGCCTGCGCACTGTCGGGCGCGCACGCCATTGCCGCCGACGTCGTCAAGATCGGTTTCGCCGCACCGCTGACCGGCCCGCAGTCGAACTACGGCACGGACATGCAGAAGGGCGTGCAGCTCGCGATCGCCGATTTCAACGCGACGCGTCCGACGATCGGCGGCAAGCCCGTCACGTTCCAGCTCAATTCGCAGGACGACCAGGCCGACCCGCGCACCGGCACGACCGTCGCGCAGCGGCTGATCGACGACAACGTCCGCGGCGTCATCGGGCACTTCAACTCGGGCACGAGCATTCCCGCGTCCGACCTGTACGACCGCGCGGGGCTGCCGCAGATTTCGATGGCGACGTCGCCGCAATACACGGCGCGCGGCTACAAGACGACCTACCGGTTGCTGACGAGCGACGCGCAGGCCGGCCGCATCGTCGGCACGTACGCGGTGAAGACGCTGCGCTTCAAGCGCATCGCGATCATCGACGACCGCACGGCCTACGGCCAGGGCATCGCCGACGAATTCGCAAAAGCCGTCGAGGCGGCGGGCGGCACGATCATCAAGCGCGACTTCACGAACGACAAGGCGCTCGATTTCTCAGCGATCCTGACCAACCTCAAGGGAATGAACCCGGACGCGATCTTCTACGGCGGCGGCGACGCGCAATCGTCGCCGATGATCCGCAAGATGCGCCAGCTCGGGATGAAGTCGGCGTTCGTGACGGGCGAGATGTCGCGCTCGCCGACGTTCCTGAAGGTCGGCGGCGACGCGGCCGAAGGCGCGATCGTCTACATGGGCGGGCTGCCGAAGGAGAAGATGCCGGGCTTCGCCGGTTACGCGGCACGCTACAAGGCGCGCTTCAACGAAGACGTGATCACCTACTCGCCGTACTCGTATGACGGCACGATCGCGCTGCTCACCGCGATGAAGGACGCGAACTCGACCGACCCGAAGGTATACACGCCGTATCTCGGCAAGGTGTCGGTCAAGGGCGTGTCGGCCCCAAGCATCGCGTACGACGCGAAGGGCGACCTGAAGGATGCGCCGGTGACGATCTACAAGGTCGAGCGCGGCACGTTCAAGCCGGTCGATACGATCGCCGGCAACTGATACGCAACCCGGCCCCGCGCGGCGCGTCAGCGGCTCACCGGCCGCCCGCGCCGCCCGCGCTTTTGCCCCGGCCCCGGCCGCGCTCCGAAGCCTTCCCCGTCGCATACCCGCGCGCGCATTTCGCGCTCCTGTAGAATCCTCCCACCCGCTTTGACGCTTCGTCCCTGCCGTGCCCCATCCCGGTGCGGCGGCGCGTGTTGCGCGCCTCACCCGGCACATGACACGCTTCGACGATGCAAGCCGCGCCTTGTCAGTCCATGCCGAAAAGCGGGCCCTGGAGACGCAGCACCGACAACAACATTCGAAAACCGATCGTCCTGACCATGCAAGCTTCCGAATTGAGCGGCGCGCCTCGCGCCGCCGAACGCGCGCTCACGCGCAGCGACTACAAGACCCTTGGCCTTGCCGCACTCGGCGGCGCCCTCGAGTTCTACGACTTCATCATCTTCGTGTTCTTCGCGCCGGCGATTGGGCAACTGTTCTTCCCGCACGACATTCCCGATTGGCTGCGCCAGTTGCAGACGTTCGGCATCTTCGCGGCCGGCTATCTCGCGCGCCCGCTCGGCGGCGTGATCATGGCGCACTTCGGCGACCTGTTCGGCCGCAAGCGGATGTTCACGCTGAGCGTGCTGATGATGTCCGTGCCGACGCTGCTGATGGGCCTGCTGCCGACCTACGACACGATCGGCATCCTCGCGCCGGTGTTGCTGCTGCTGTTCCGCGTACTGCAGGGCGCGGCGGTCGGCGGCGAGGTGCCGGGCGCGTGGGTGTTCGTGTCCGAGCACGTGCCGTCGCGTCATATCGGCTATGCATGCGGCACGCTGACCGCGGGCCTGACGGCCGGCATCCTGCTCGGCTCGCTCGTCGCCGCCGGTATCAACAGCCGTTACTCGACCGCCGAAGTCGGTGCGTTCGCATGGCGCATCCCGTTCCTGCTCGGCGGCGTGTTCGGCCTGTTCTCCGTGTACCTGCGCCGCTGGCTGCATGAAACGCCGGTGTTCGCCGAGATGAAGGCGAAGAAGGCGCTCGCGGCCGAGATTCCGCTGAAGGCCGTGCTGCGCGACCACGGCCGCGCGGTGATCGTGTCGATGCTGCTCACGTGGATGCTGTCGGCCGCGATCGTCGTCGTGATCCTGATGACGCCCGCGCTGCTGCAGAAGCAGTTCCACCTGACGCCCGCGACGACACTGTTCGCGAACAGCGTCGCGACGCTGTGCCTGACGGCCGGCTGCATCACCGCCGGTTCGCTCGCGGGCTGGATCGGCGCGAAGCGCGTGCTCGGCATCGGCGGCCTCGGGCTGGCCGCGTGCTACTACCTGCTGTTCGTGCAGGTCGCGGCCGATGCGTCGACGCTGCCGCTCTACTACGGGATCGCGGGCTTCATGGTCGGCACGATCGGCGCGGTGCCGTTCGTGATGGTCAAGAGCTTCCCGGCCGTCGTGCGCTTCTCGGGCATCTCGTTCTCGTACAACGTCGCGTATGCGATCTTCGGCGGCCTCACGCCGGTGATCGTGTCGCTGATGATGAAATCGAATCCGCTCGCGCCGGTCGTGTACGTCGCGGCGATCTGCGTGCTCGGCGCGATCGCCGTGCAGTTCTCGAAGGATGCGAAGGACGTGAAGGACGCACGCTGAACGTCGGCGCGCACGCGCCGGCCGGATGAACGAAGGGCCGAATCCCGCGGCGTGCGGGATTCGGCCCTTTTGTTATGACTCGGCATGGCGGCGCGAGTCCGCCCGGTTCAACGCAGCACGCCGTACGACGAACTCGGCCGGCGCAGCGCGTCGATGCTCGCGCCGCCGGCGCCGGTGACGAACAGCAGCAGGAACCCGCCGGCGATCGCCACGTTCTTCCAGAAGTGAATCACCATGTCGTGCTGGACGGCGGCGCTCGTCGCGTCCCAGAAATTGTGCCCGACCATCGCGGTCGCGATCGTGTAGACCGCCATCAGCAACGCGAGCGGCCGTACCTTGTAGCCGACGATCAGCAGCAGGCCGCCCAGCCCCTCGATCGCGACGACGATCGGCGCGACGACCTGTTGATAGGGCACGTTCATCCCGTGCAGATACGCGATGAAATCGCTGTAGCCGAGCAGCTTCATGATGCCGCCCCACAAGAACAACGCCGCCAGCGCCAGGCGTGCGAAAAAAATGACGCCGGAATCGACGGTACGCGTCATGCCTCTCTCCTCGTATGCAATTCGGCCGCTTGCCCGGGCGCGCCCGGGCGGTTCGACGCCGCGCGGCCCCGAAGGGGGCGCGGCAAATGGGCCAGCATAGAGGGTCTTTTCGCCGTGTCCAAGAAAAAGGTTGTAGCAAATCTTTACACTGCGGCGGCCGCGCCGGCGGCTCGACGCACTGAAAAACGCGTTTAGCCCGCGTCGCTCAACAACACCCCTTTCTTGAAGATGAAGCAGCCATAGCCGCGCAACTCGCCGGTGACGATCACCGCGTAGGCCTGCTGCGCGCGCTCGTAGAACGCGAAACGGTCGATACCCGCGAGCGGCACCGCGCGCCCTTCCGCGCGGTCGATCTCGGCCTGCACTTCGCGCTGCACGGGCGGCACCGCCGCTGCGTCGCCGACGACTTCCATCCGCCATGCGGGTGTGTCGACGAACGTGTCGAGCGGCAGCACGGACAGCACCGCGCGCACGACGCGCGCCGAATCGGCGCCGTCGATGCGCAACGCGCGGCCGACCACCGTGTGCTCCGCGACGGATTCCGCCGGGAAATTCGCATCGCAGATCGCGATTTCATCACCGTGCCCCATCGCACGCAGCGTGTGCAGGATGTCGGCGTGCAGCAGCGGGTCGAGATTCTTCAGCATGTCGGCTAGTCTCCAGGATCAGGAACGAATCGCATAACGTTACCCGATCCCGGCGGCCGTTGCGCATGCATCGCTCACGTCACGACGCCGCGGCCGGCATCTCGTCGATGAAACCGGTGACCGTCGCGAGGCGGCCCGACGCGTCGACCGTGCCGAAGTCCGAACCCTTCACGATCGCCGCGCCGTCGGGCGACACGAGCGCCCACGAGAACCGCAGGTGCTGGCCGAACGCGTCGACGTCGGTCGTGCGGCGAAAGCGGAACGCGGGGAAGCGTGCCTGCACGGCCGCGATCATCGCGTCGATGCCTGCGTGGCCGTCGCCAGCCATCAGCGGATCGCGATAGGCCGCGTCGCTCGCATAGGTCGCATCGATCAGCGCGCGGCGGCGCGCGACGTCGGGTTCGTTCCATGCGTCGAAGTAGCGGTCGATCAGGTCGGCGTGAATGGACGAGGCGGACGAGGCGGATTGGGCGGTGCTCATGGCGAGGCTCCTTGTGTCGATGAGGGGACGAGGTCGCGAACGTTGCGTGTTTCGTATTCGCGTGCCGTCATCGTCGCCTGCCTCGCGCGGGCGGTCGATTACGTGCGAGGTAAGGAAATCGCGCCCGCGCCGCCGCGATCAGCCGGCCGCGGAGTTGGCTGCGCAGTTGGCCGCGTAGTCGACCGCCAGGCTCCACGCCGGATCCTCGTGCTTCGCCCAGTACGCGTCGAACAGCCGGCGCGTCATCGGGCCCGGCCGGCCGTCGCCGATCGGTGCGCCGTTCAGCCGCGTGACGGGCATGATCCCGCCCGCTGTCGACGTGATGAACACCTCGTCCGCTTCGCGCAGTTGCGCATCGTCGACACGGCCAGCCTGCGCGTCGATGCCCATCGACGCCGCCAGCTCGAACACGGTCTGCCGCGTGATGCCGTGCAGCACGCCGCGCTCGGGCGTCCGAAGCCGGCCGTCGCGCACGATGAAGACGTTGAACCCGGGCCCTTCGGCGATGCTGCCGTCCGTGCACTTCAGCACGACCGACTCCGCACCCGCGTCATACCCCTTCAGCAGCCCGGCGACGAGGTCGAGCCAGTGGTAGTTCTTGATCTGCGGATCGACCGATTCGGGCGGAATCCGCCGCACGTCGTCGACCAGATGCAGGTGCAGGCCCTCGCGCAACTGCCGCTCGTTCGCGACCGAGCCGTACGGCACCGCGAACGCGATGAACTGGTTGACCGCGTCGCGCGGGTCGCGGCTGAAGGTGGGCGATACGCCGCGCGTGCACAGCATTTCTACGTATGCGTTGCGCAGGCCCGAGCGGCGCACGCATTCGACGAGGATGTCGCGCAGCGCGTCGTCGCTCAACGGTACGTCCAGCCGCAGCCGCGCCAGCGAGCGCCTGAACCGCGCGATGTGCCGGTCGAGGCGGAAGAAGCGGCCGTTCCACACGTGCACGGTGTCGTACGTGACGTCGGAATGCAGGAAACCCCAGTCGAGCACCGACACGCGCGCGTCGGCGATCGGAACGAAGCGGCCGTTCATGTACGCGGCGCCCGGCGGATACGCGGATGCTTCGGCGGACTGAATGCTCTCCGGCGCCGAACGTTTCACGTCGGGCGCGTGCGGCGCGTAGTCGACCTGCGCGACAAACGACGCGCGATCGGCGTCGAACACGCTGCGATGCACGACCGCATTCGGCCCCGCCGCGCGATCGAACGACAGCTTGCCGTCGAGATGGTCGATCTCGTGCTGCATCAGCTCCGACACATCGGGCGACAGCGCGTCGCGCCGATGCAGCTCGCCGTCGAGCGTCGTGTACTGCACGCTCACCGACGCGTGGCGCTCGACACGCACGAACAGCTCCGGAAAGCACATGCAGTCGTCCCACAGCGTCATCCGCGCGTCGCTGTGCCACACGATTTCGGGGTTCACGATCACGTCGGGCCAGCCGTCCAGCGCGAGCGCGATCATCCGTTGCCCGACGCCGATCTGCGGCGCGGCGACCGCGCGGCCGAAACCGTGTTCGTCGCGAAACGCGCGCAGCGCGGCGCGCAGTGCGCCGGCGGCTTCGCGCACGGCGGGATCGGTTACGTCGCCGACCGGCCGCGCGACGTCGCGCAGCGATGCTGTGCCCACCGGAAGAATCCGCGTATTCATTTCACTACCTCCGACAAAGTCACCTTGTTGCCTCCCTTGAACGTCGAAATCGTTGCCGCCGGATTGCGCAACTCGCCGTTCGCGTCGAACGCGATCCGGCCGGTCACGCCCTGGAAGTCGACGCGATGCAGCGCGTCGACGATCTTCGCCGGATCGGCGGACTGCGCGAGCATCACCGCGTGGTAGACGGTCATCATCGCGTCGTAGGCGTACGGTGCGTAGAGCTGCACGGGGGCGCCGTACTTCTGCGTGAAGCGCGCCGCGAACGCGGGGCCGCCCGGCATCTTCGCGAGGCTTCGGCCGCCGTCTGCGCACACGAGGTTGCCGTCGAGCGCATCGCCGGCCAGTTTCAGGATCTCGTGCGTGCACAGACCGTCGCCACCCAGCAGCGGCACGGCGATCCGCAGCTTCTTCATCTGCTTGAGCATCGGCCCGCCCTGCGTGTCCATGCCGCCGAAGAAGATCGCGTCGGGCGCACGGCCCTTGATCAGCGTCAGCGGCGCGCCGAAGTCGAACGCCTTGTCGGTCGTGTATTCGCGTGCGACCACGGCGGCGCCCGTGTTCCCGAGCCCGCCGGCGAACACGTCCGCGATGCCCTGCCCGTAGGCCGTGCGATCGTCGACGACACCGATGCGGCGCGCGTGCAACTGCTCGACCGCATAGCGGGCGACCGCCTGCCCGAGGAAGTCGTCGTTCGCGAGCATCCGGAACGTGGTGCGATAGCCGAGACGCGTGAACGCCGGGTTGGTGGCCGACGGCGTCAGCTCCGCGATGTTCGCCATCGCGTAGAGCCGCGCGACGGCGATCGACGTCCCCGAATTCTGGTGGCCGATCACGGCGCTGACGTGCGTATCGACGAAGCGCTGCGCGACCGTCGTCGCGACCTTCGGGTCGGCCTGGTCGTCTTGCGCGTCGAGCGCGAACGTGACCGGATGCCCGGCGACGTTTGGGTGCGCCGCGTTGATTTCGTCGATCGCGAGCCGAATGCCGCGCGCGCTGTCCTCGCCGAAATGCGCCTGCGCACCCGTGAGCGCGCCGGCAAAACCCACGACGACCGTATCCGCGCCGAACGCGGGAACGGCCGGTACAAGCGACACAAGTGGCACCAGCAGCACGAGCGGTGCCAGCAGCAGATGTCGGAAACGCATGATGTTTTCCTCGCGGCTTCATCGTTGACGGGTGCTACGATTATCGGCAGCCGTCGCGAAATCCGATAAACATCGGGCGGCATCATTCGCGAGTTTGTTTCGTTTTTTCTCTCCGAAGGAAATCCGATGAATTCCGCCGCCACACCGCTCGACGACTTCGACCTGCGGATCCTCGCCCGCCTCCAGCACGACAACCAGATCACCAACCAGGCGCTCGCCGCCGAGATCGGCCTGAGCCCGCCCGCATGCCTGCGCCGCGTGAAGCGGCTGCGCGACGAGCGCTATATCCAGCAGGACGTTTCCGTCGTCGATCCGACCAAGGTCGGCCTCCCGTTGACGATGCTCGTCCTCGTGCAGGTCGAGCGCGAACGGGTCGACCTGCTCGACGAATTCAAGCGGTTCCTGAAGTCGCTGCCGGAAGTCATGCAGTGTTATGTGGTGACGGGGCGCGCCGATTTCGTGCTGATGATCGCGATGCGCGACATCGACCACTACGAGGAGTTTTCCACGCGCGTATTCCGGCAGCACCACAACATTCGCCACTTCGAAACGATGGTCGTGATGTCGCGCGTCAAGGTCGGGCTGTCGCTGCCGATCGACATCGCATAACGATCGCCGCAATGAAAACGGGCGCCGTCGGGCGCCCGCATCGTCCGGCGGCATCGGCCGCGCGCGTCAGGTCACCGGCGCCGGATTGAACAGCGTCAGCGCATTCGCGAGCTTCCACTGCTCCGCCCACGTGCGACGCTTGCCGCTCGCGACGTCGAGCATCAGCCGGAACAGTTCCCAGCCGGTGTCCTCGATCGTCGCCGCGCCGGTCGCGATCCGCCCCGCATCGAGATCCATCAGGTCGTGCCAGCGGCGCGCGAGATCGCTGCGCGTCGCGACCTTGATCACCGGCACCTGTGCGAGGCCGTACGGCGTGCCGCGGCCGGTCGTGAAAATGTGCAGGTTCATCCCTGCCGCGAGCTGCAGCGTGCCGCAGATGAAGTCGCTCGCGGGCGTCGCGGCATAAAGCAGCCCCTTCTGCTTCGCGCGATCGCCGGGACGCACGACACCGGCGATCGGCGCGCTGCCCGACTTCACGATCGAGCCCATCGCCTTCTCGACGATGTTCGATAGGCCGCCCTTCTTGTTGCCGGGCGTCGTGTTCGCACTGCGGTCGACGCGGCCGCGCTGCAGGTAACGGTCGTACCAGTCCATCTCGCGAATGATCTCGCGTGCAACGTCCTCGTTCGCCGCACGCGACGTGAGCTGCGCGACACCGTCACGCACTTCCGTCACCTCGGAGAACATGATCGTCGCGCCCGCGCGCACCAGCAGGTCGGCCGCGAAGCCGACGGCCGGATTCGCGGTGAGCCCCGAGAACGCATCGCTGCCGCCGCATTGCACGCCGACGACGAGATCCGACGCGGGGCACGTCTCGCGGCGGCGGCGGTTCAGCCGCTCGAGATGCGATTCGGCCATCGTCATGATCGAGTCGATCATCGAGTTGAAGCCGACGTGCGCGGCGTCCTGCAGGCACACGACACCGCCGTTGTCGCCGGCACCATCGGCCGCCACCGGAATCGCGCCGGGCGGCAGCAGGCGCTCGGGTTGAAGCTTCTCGCAGCCGAGGCTCACGGTCATCACCTCGCCGCCGAAGTTCGGATTCAGGCTGATGTTGCGCAGCGTACGGATCGGGATGTCGGCGTCGGGCGCGTCGATCGCGACGCCGCAACCGTAGGTGTGCTCGAGCCCGACCACGTCGTCGACGTTCGGGTAGCGCGGCAGCAGCTCGGCCTTGATCCGCCGCACCGCATGCTCGACGACGCCCGACACGCACTGCACGGTCGTCGTGATCGCGAGGATGTTGCGCGTGCCGACCGAGCCGTCGGCATTGCGGAAGCCCTCGAACGTATAGCCTTCGAGCGGCGGCAGCGGCGGCGCGGCACGCGTCGCGAGCGGCAGGTTGTCCAGCCCCGGCGGCTCGGGCATGCGCATCGTGCGCTCGTTGACCCAGCTGCCGCGTCGCAGCTCGGCCAGCGCATAACCGATCACCACGTTGTAGCGGACGATCGGGTCGCCGGCCGCGAGATCGACCAGCGCGACCTTGTGCCCCTGCGGCACGCCTTCGCGCAGCGTCAGCCCGTCGGCGAACGTCGCGCCCTCGGGCAGGCCGCCGTCGTTGACGACGATCGCGACGTTGTCGTCCGGATGCACGCGGATGTAGAGCGGGGAAGCAGTCATCGGAATTCCTGGAGGCTGTCGGCCATATTGTTAGTCATCATACGACATTCGACTCTGGCCGGCGATGCTGCGTAAACCCTTATCCGGAAAGACCCTATCATTTACCCGCCAGCAAATCGCTTGCGTGGTCCTTTCCCTCGTTGTACGATGACATACAACGACATCGCCAATTTGGCTCGTATGCCGTTCCCGACGAACCAGCACTCGCGCTAGACGGACGACCCGACCATGACTTCACCGCAAGAACTCAAACAGATCATCTCCCACGGCCTGCTGTCCTTTCCGCTGACGGACTTCGACGCCGACGGCAGCTTCCGCCCGTCCACCTATGCAGAGCGCCTGGAATGGCTCGCGCCGTACGGTGCAAGCGCGCTGTTCGCGGCCGGCGGCACCGGTGAATTCTTCTCGCTCACGCAGCGCGAGTATTCGGACGTGATCCGCGTCGCGACGGAAACCTGCAAGGGCAAGGTGCCGATCCTCGCCGGCGCGGGCGGCGCGACGCGCGTCGCGATCGAATATGCGCAGGAGGCCGAGCGCCTCGGCGCGAGCGGCGTGCTGCTGATGCCGCATTACCTGACCGAAGCCAGCCAGGAAGGGATCGCCGAGCACGTCGAGCAGGTGTGCCGCGCCCTGAAGATCGGCGTCGTGGTGTACAACCGCGCGAATTCGAAGCTGAACGCCGACATGCTCGAGCGCCTCGCCGATCGTTGCCCGAACCTGATCGGCTTCAAGGACGGCGTCGGCGAAATCGAAAGCATGGTGACGATCCGCCGCCGCCTCGGTGACCGCTTCGCGTATCTCGGCGGCCTGCCGACGGCCGAAGTCTATGCCGCCGCGTACAAGGCGCTCGGCGTGCCGGTGTATTCGTCGGCCGTGTTCAACTTCATCCCGAAGACGGCGATGGAATTCTACGAAGCGATCGCGAAGGACGACCACGCAACGGTCGGCCGCCTGATCGACACGTTCTTCCTGCCGTACCTGAAGATCCGCAACCGCCGCGCGGGTTATGCGGTCAGCATCGTGAAGGCGGGCGCGAAGCTCGTCGGCCACGACGCGGGCCCCGTGCGGGCGCCGCTCGTCGACCTCACCGAGGCCGAAGCGGCCGAACTCGACGTGCTGATCAAGAAGATGGGCCCGCAGTAAGCGGGTACGGCCTGCGCGGTGCGTTGATCGGCACCGCGCAGGCCGGTTGTCGCGTCGCGCGCCGGTTCGACGGTATCGCGACCGTTCGCAGCAGTATCCGCGCGCGCATCCGCCGCGATGCGACGGGTGCCGCCTTCGGCGCAGCGCTTCGCGTGACGCCACCCCGCCTTGCAGGCCGTCCGGCCGCGTCACATCTGCGCGATGATTCCGACGATCCGGTGGCGCACGTTCGCGAGCCTGACCCGCGTCGCCTCGATCTGCCCCTGCGTGCCCGCCCGCGCGCGTGCGTTCGATTCGCCGTCGAGGATCTGCCCGAGCACGTCGCGGTCGACGACCGCATCGAAGAACCGGCCGACCGTGATCGTCGCCGACTGCTTCGCGGTCGCGAGCTGGCTGTTCGCCTGCAGCAGTGCTTCAGTACGCAGGCCCGGGTCGCGTTCGTCGATGCCGCGCCGGTACTGGAGCGCGAACACCAGTGCTTCCATGTCCTGCCGGAAACGGCGCACGGCTTGCCCGAACACGAGCGAATGCGCGTCGGCGCCCGTGACGACGCGCCCCTGGTTGATCGTCACGTCGAATTCGCTGCCGCCCAGGTCGCGCTGGAATTCCAGCAGCGCATTCGCGAGCACGCGCCCTTCGCTGTACTGGCCGACCTGGGTGCGCACGGATTTCGCGACGTCGCCGATCGCTTTCCACAATCCGGCCGCGAACAGGTGATCGCCACGCTTGTTGATGTTCATCGGGGGTTCCCTCGTTGTCTTTTGTCGGTCTCTCAGGCTTGCCTGCGGGCCGGCTGCCCCGAGGCTTCGCTACTGTAGGAGAAAACCGGGGGACGGGGAAGACGGCAAGATCCACGGCAGTCACGTACCCCGAGGCCGCTGCTCCGACCGCCGCCCCCCATGCTGCCCCGACATGATTCTTGTCGACACTTCGAACAAACCCGTCTGCACCGACACCCGTCATGCAAAAAAGGCGGAAGCGGCCCACCAGCCACATCCGCCTTTTGGTTTCCGCGTGCCGGCACCGACCCCGACGCACCGGCCGCCGGAAATCACACGCTCAATCGTCGCCGCCCGTCACTCCGCCTTCCCGTCCCGCAGCCGCGGAATCGCGAGCGGGTTCGTCTCCTGCAACCCCTCGGGGAGCAGATCGTCCGGGAAATCCTGGTAGCACACCGGGCGCAGGAAACGCTCGATCGCCGTCGCGCCGACCGACGTGACGGACGGGTTCGACGTCGCGGGGAACGGGCCGCCGTGCACCATCGCGTCACACACCTCGACGCCGGTCGGGTAACCGTTCACGAGCAGGCGCCCGGCCTTGCGTTCGAGGATCGGCAGCAGCCGGCGGGCCAGCGGCTTGTCGTCGGCGTCCATCTGCAGCGTGGCCGTGAGCTGGCCCTCGAGCGCGTCGAGCACGCGCGCGACTTCGTCGAGATCGCGGCAGCGCACGATCAGCGACGCCGGGCCGAACACTTCGTGGCTGAACGCCGGCTCGGCCAGGAACGCCTGCGCGCCGACTTCGTACAACGCGCCGCCGGCCTGGCAGTCGGTCTGCGCGGCCTCGCCCGCGCCGATTTCGCGCACGCCCGGCAGTTCGGCCAGCTTGCCGCGGCCATGGCGATACGCATCGGCGATCCCGGGCGTGAGCATCACGCCGGCCGGCTTCTTCGCGAGCGCCTGCGCGGCGACGGCTTCGAAGCGGTCGAGATCGGGGCCGTCGATCGCGAGCACGAGGCCCGGGTTGGTACAGAACTGGCCGACGCCGAGCGTCAGCGAATCGACGAAGCTCGTCGCGATCGCGTCGCCGCGCGCGGCGAGCGCCGCCGGGAACAGCACGACGGGGTTGATGCTGCTCATTTCCGCGTAGACGGGAATCGGCTGCGGGCGGGCATTCGCGATCTGCACGAGCGCCATGCCGCCCTGTCGCGACCCCGTGAAGCCGACGGCCTGGACCGCCGGATGGCCGACGAGCGCCGCGCCGATCACGCGGCCGGGGCCGATCAGCAGCGAGAACACACCGGCCGGCATCCCGGTTTTCGCGACGGCGGCGCGAATCGCGCGGCCGACCAGTTCGGACGTGCCGAGGTGCGCCTCGTGCGCCTTCACGATCACCGGGCAGCCGGCCGCGAGCGCCGACGCCGTATCGCCGCCGGCCACCGAGAACGCGAGCGGGAAATTGCTCGCACCGAACACGACGACGGGCCCGAGCCCGACTTTCTGCAGCCGCAGGTCCGAGCGCGGCAGCGGCGTGCGGGCGGGCTGCGCGGGATCGATCGACGCGGCGAGGAAACGACCGTCGCGCACGACACGCGCAAACAACCGGAGCTGGCCGACGGTGCGGCCGCGCTCGCCCTGCAGCCGCGCGACGGGCAGGCCCGTTTCAGCGTGCGCGCGCTCGATCAGCGCGTCGCCGAGCGCGACGATTTCATCCGCGATCGCGTCGAGAAATGCCGCGCGGGCCGCGAGCGGCTGTGCGCGGTACGCGTCGAACGCGTCGCGCGCGAGTTCACATGCACGCTCGATGTCGGCCGGCGCCGCGACGCCGAACGCCGGCGCGTCGATCGGCGCGCCCTTCGACGGGTCGAACGCGCGCAAGGTACCGGCCGAACCGGCGACCGCTTCGGCGCCGATCAGCATCTCTCCTGTCAGTTGCATGGGTGTGCTCCGTGGTTCGGGAATGATGGGCTCATTGTAGCCCAACAGATACGATGTCTGCCGACATGATTTTGCGATTCACGCGGGTCGTCGATCTTGCCACACAATGCGCGAATCCCTTATTGATTCGGTTAATGCCCAAATTGTGGGCGTTTCGCGTTGTACCCAACGGGAAAACCCGAGGTTTCCGGGGTCGGCCAACCCACATAAACTCCGCACCATGTCATACGACGACGTACATTAAAGTGCCTAATCAGACCACCCCTCGCGAGCTTCCGCTCGACCTCGCCCGCACCGCGCGCCGGACCGCCGTGCGCTACTGGATCCTGGCGATGCTGTTCGTCGTCACGACGCTCAACTATGCGGATCGCGCGACACTGTCGATCACCGGCACGCCGATCCGCAAGGCGTTCGGCATCGACCCGGTGACGATGGGGTACATCTTCTCGGCGTTCAGCTGGGCCTACGTGCTCGCGCAACTGCCGAGCGGCTGGCTGCTCGACCGCTTCGGCGCGCGCCGCGTGTATGCGGCCAGCATCTTCCTGTGGTCGGCGTTCACGCTGCTGCAGGGCACGATCGGGCTCGGCGGCAGCGCCGCGTTCGCGGTGGCCGCGCTGTTCGCGATGCGCTTCGCGGTCGGCATCGCCGAGGCACCCGCCTTTCCCGCGAACGCGAAAGTCGTCGCGAGCTGGTTCCCGACCGCCGAGCGCGGCACGGCGTCCGCGATCTTCAACGCCGCGCAATACTTCGCGGCCGTGGTGTTCTCGCCGCTGATGGCGTGGCTCACGCATGCGTACGGCTGGCACCAGGTGTATCTGTGGCTCGGCCTCGCGGGCATCGCGCTCGCGTTCCTGTGGCTGCGGGTCGTGAAGGATCCGGCCGACCATCCGGCCGTGAACCGCGCGGAACTCGAGCACATCGAGCAGGGGGGCGGCCTCGTACGCACAACCGTGCGCGGCACCGGCGGCCTGCGTTCGGAAGGCCGCCGCGTGGCGGGCTGGTACTACGTGCGCCAGTTGCTGTCGAACCGGATGCTGATCGGCGTGTATCTCGGCCAGTACTGCGTGAACGTGCTCACCTATTTCTTCCTCACATGGTTCCCGATCTACCTCGTGCAGGCACGCGGGATGTCGCTGCTGAAGGCCGGCTTCATGACGTCGCTGCCCGCGATCTGCGGGTTCCTCGGCGGGGTGCTCGGCGGGATGCTGTCCGACGGGCTGATCCGCCGCGGCGTGTCGCTCACGCTCGCGCGCAAGATCCCGATCGTCGGCGGGATGGCGCTGTCGATGGTCATCATCGGCTGCAACTACGTCGACAGCGAAGCGCTCGTGATCGTGCTGATGGCCGTGTCGTTCTTCGGCAAGGGTATCGGCTCGCTCGGCTGGGCCGTCGTCGCGGATACCGCGCCGAAGGAAGCGATCGGCCTGTCGGGCAGCCTGTTCAACATGTTCGGCAACACGGCCGGCATCGTCGCGCCGATCGCGATCGGCTATCTCGTCGGCGCGAGCGGCTCGTTCAACGGCGCACTCGTGTTCGTCGGGCTGAACGCGCTCGTCACGGTGTTCAGCTATCTCGTGATCGTGAAGGACATCCGGCGCGTCGAGCTGCGGCATCGCGACGCGTGAGATTCGGCGAAAAGAAGGAAATGGGAAACGACGGCGGCCGCGTAACAGCGGCCGCCGTTTTTTGCGTCAGGCCGCGGAATGCGCGACGCGCAGCATGTCGTGCACGCCGGACGTCATCAGCGCGAGGAACGCGAGCAGGCCGACGTAGCAGAGCGCGTACGTCGTCTTCGTCTCGATCGACGTCGCGTAGTACACGCGGTTCTCCGGCGCGTCGGGATCGTAGCGCCACGCGCGCTTGAGCTGCGGCAGCGCGAGGATCGCCATCACGATCAGCAGCGGGCTCGGGCGGTACACGAACAGCGCGATCAGCACGGGCACGCCGGCGAACCAGATGCGCGGCGACAGCACCGCGGTGATCCGCCCGCCGTCGAACGGCGACAGCGGAATCATATTGAACAGGTTCAAGAAGAAGCCCGTGTACGACAGCGCGAGCAGCAGGTTGCTGTCGTAGTGGCGCGCGGCAGCGTAGCAGGCCAGCGCACCGAGCGTGCCGACGAACGGCCCGGCGAGCCCGACGTACGCCTCGGTTTCCGCGTCGTGCGGCATCTCCTTCAGCTGGATCCACGCGCCGACGAACGGGATGAAGGTCGGCAGCCCGACGTCGAGCCCGCGCCGCTGTGCGGCCACGTAGTGGCCGGCCTCGTGCACCAGCAGCAGTGCCACGAAACCGGCCGCGAACCGCCAGCCGTAGAACAGCGCATAGACCGCGATCGACGCGAGCATGGTGCCCGCCGACACGAGCACCTTGCCGAGCTTGAGGCCGCCGAAGATCAGCAGCAACAGCTTCGTCATTCCTTGCGCTCCGTGGCGGATGCATCGGACACGCCGGATGCGTCGGCGACGGCCGGCACCGCGGCCGGCTTCGGCTTGCGCCCGAAGAAGCGTTTCAGCGCGGCGCCGCCGGCCAGCAGCGCAACCGCGCCGACCTTGAAGAACTTCACCGCGAACGCGCCGATCAGCGCGAGCAGGCCGAGCTTCTTCGCGCCGACGCCGACGATCAGCGCCGCGAGGCCATACTCAGCGACGTGGTCGGTCGACTTGTTGAAGTCGGCGTAGCGCTTGCCGTCGTTGAAGCTGATGTTCGACAGCAGTTCGTCGGCCGACGCCTTGTATTTCGGCAGGTCGGCGAGCGTCGACGCCATCGTCAGCGACAGGTAGCCGTCGCGGCCGAGCACGAGCGTCCGGTAGTTCACGCCGTCGTTTTCGGCGTTCGGCGCGGCGCCCTTGTCGCGGATGATCGCGGACCAGACGAGCCGGTGCGTGGCCGCGTCGTACGCGGGCGCCTTCGCCCAGCCGACCACCTCGGTTTCGGGCAGACCGCGTTCCTTGCGCCCGGGGTTGTCTTCCTCGGTGCCGGCCTGCAGGCTCTTCAGCAGTTCGTCGGGTTTCCAGTCCTTCGCGTCGTCGTCGCGGATATAACCGCTCGGCTCGAACGACACGACCGAGATCCAGTCGGCATCGGGGTCGTCAGGCAGCACGAGGCCGACCAGCCGGGTTTCGTCGATCGAGTTGCCCATCGAGCGCAGGTAGCGGCCGGCTTCGGCGGCCGGCACGAACGATTCGCCGGCTTTCAGCTTCAGCACGGCTTCGTGTTTCACGTCGATCTCGGTCGGGCCCTTCACGACCGCGTCGTTGGCGGCGGCAGCCGCGGCCCTCATTTCCACCTGCGCGGCTTCGGTTTGCGCGTGGGCGCTGATCGCGGTGAATGCAAGCGTCGCCACGCAGGCGAGCCGGACGGCAAGTTTTTTCATTGTTGGATTCCCCTGGAATGCCTTGTCGTAAATATGCACGGCGTCGGCCCTTGCGTTTTCAATCGCGGGTCCGGCGTCGTCTCTCAGTTGGCACGGGGGCTATGGTAACGCAGCGCCGCGACACGCCCGGGGACGCGCGATGCTTACGTCGCAGGTAATGCCCAAGGCACGCGGGATTGCCTATCATCTGCTGCATGAACCCGACCGCCGCCCTCCACTCGCCCTCCCCGTCCGCCGGCCGCGCGTCCGGCATCGGCCCGCTGCTGCGCACGTGGCGGCAACGCCGGCGCCTGAGCCAGATGGCGCTCGCGCTCGACGCGGACGTTTCCGCGCGCCACCTGAGCTTCGTCGAATCGGGCCGCGCGCAGCCGAGCCGCGAGATGGTGCTGCATCTCGCGGAGCGTCTCGACGTGCCGCTGCGCGAACGCAATGCGCTGCTCGTCGCGGCCGGCTTCGCGCCGCTGTTTCGCGAACGGCCGTTTTCGGATCCGCAGCTCGATGCCGCGCGCCACGCGGTGGAAGCCGTGCTGCGCGGCCACGAGCCCTACCCGGCGCTCGCCGTGGATCGTCACTGGACGCTGCTCGCCGCGAACCGGATGCTCGGCGCGCTGGTCGCGCAGGCCGATCCGTCGCTGCTGCAACCGCCCGTCAACGTGCTGAGGCTGAGCCTGCACCCGGACGGCCTCGCGTCGCAGATCGTCAACTGGCACGAGTGGCGCGCGCACATCCTGCATCGGCTGCAGCGGCAGATCGATGCAAGCGGCGACCACGCGTTGCACACGCTGCGCGACGAACTCGCCGCGTATCCGGCACCGGCCGGCCAGCCCGACGACACGCATGCGCGCACCGACTTCGCGGATATCGCCGTGCCGTTGCGGCTGCGCACAGCGGCCGGCGAACTGACGTTCTTCAGCACGACGACGGTGTTCGGCACGCCGGTCGACGTGACGCTGTCGGAACTCGCGATCGAGGCGTTTTTCCCCGCGAATCCGGAGACGGCGGAAGCAATGCGGGCGCTGGCGGACGCGTTGCCGGCGCAATAACGTGCGCAACGGAGCGTGACGGAAGCCGGCGCACGAACGCCGGCTTCCGCGCCATCACGGCCATGCCGGCCGCCGGCGCGCATTTCCGCAGCCGGATTTCCCCTGAAGCATAAAGATCGACCGCTACGGCAAACCCGGGCGCCCGCGCGTCCGATCAGAATGCGTCGTCGCATCTCAGGCTGCCGATCCGGCACGCGCCAGCGTGCCGGAACACGTCAAACGACGCAGCCGCCCCTGCGCCGTTTCCCGCTCGGATTCATTCCGCCAAATGTCAAATTTGTTTAGTACATCTTTTCAATCGGATCGTACTCGAACCAAGGCGACAGGGAAATCGTGAGACGGACACGCTAGCCAAAACACAATTTTCATATCAAGCCCAGGAACAACATGAACAAGAATCATCGAGGGTCGGGGAATCCGGTGCAGCACGCGCCGGTGAAGTCGAAAGCGGCGCTGGCCATCGCCGTCAGCGCAGCGGTCGTCGCATTCGCGGCTTCCGCACCGGCGCAGGCTTCCTATGTGCAGAACGGCAATGCGATCGATACCGTCGCAGGCTGCTCGGACAACATCGCGATTTCGGGCACCAGTACGTATCCGGCCACGGCACGGGGCTGCGACAACATCGCAATCGGCCCGTCGGCAGTCGCCGATTCGGGCTCGTCGACCGGCGCGTACAGCGAAACCGTGGCGATCGGGCGGCAGTCTGTCGCAACCGGTACGCAAGCCACGACGCTGGGCGGCAATGCCGTGGCGACCGGCGACCATGCGACGGCGATTGGCGCGTTTGCCGGTGCGACCGGCCTCAACGCGACGGCGGTGGGCCAGGGCGCGGTCGCGAACGGCGCCACGGCGTCGGCATTCGGTTCGGGCGCGTTCGCCGTGGATCAATCGACGGCAGTCGGCCAGAGCGCCAGCGCCACCGCAACCTTCTCGACGGCGGTCGGCAAAGGCAGCAGCGCGGCCGGCGGCACGGCGCTCGGCTTCCAGGCCAACGCCGGTGCCGGCGATGCGGTCGCGCTCGGCGTCGACAGTTCGGCATCCGCGACCGGCAGCGTCGCGATCGCCCGCGCGACGGCCTCCGCGGTGAATGCGGTCGCCATCGGCGAAGGCGCGAACGCGGCCGATGCGAATTCGGTGGCGCTGGGTTCGAATGCGGCCACGCGTGCGGCAACCACCGTCAGCAGCGTAACGCTGAACGGCGTCGGCTACAGCGGCTTCGCGGGTACGCCGGTCGGCGTGGTCAGCGTGGGCAGCGCGGGCGCCGAGCGCCAGATCGTCAACGTCGCGGCCGGCGCGATCAGCGCGACCAGCACGGACGCGGTCAACGGTTCGCAGCTCTTCTCGATCGCCAATCAGGTCTCCACGCTGACGACGGATCTGGCCGCGCTCACGAACACCGTCGGCAAGATTTCGTCGAGCGTCCCGAGCGGCACGGTGGCGGACAGCACGGGCACCGCGATCGGCAAGAACACATCGGTCAGCGCGACGAACGGCACGGCGCTCGGCAACGGCGCGAACGTGTCGGGAGACAACGGGACGGGTATCGGCGTGAACGCGACCGTCACAGCAGCAAACGGCACGGCAACCGGCACGAACTCGACCGTCACCGCAGCGAACGGCACCGCAACCGGCGCGAACTCGACCGTCACGGCAACGAACGGCACCGCAACCGGCACGAACTCGACCGTCACCGCAGCGAACGGCACCGCAACCGGCGCGAATTCGAAAGTCACGGCAGCGAACGGCACGGCAATCGGAACCGGTTCGAATGTCTCCGGCAACAATTCGACGGCGATCGGCGCGAACAGCCAGGCACCGGCAAACAATGCGGTCGCCTTGGGCGCCAACTCGGTCGCGTCGCGCGACAACACGGTATCGATCGGTGCGCCGGGCGCCGAGCGCCAGCTGACCAACATGGCCGACGGCACCGCGCCGACGGATGGCGTGAACGTGCGCCAGTTGAACGGTGCAATCAACTCCGTCCGCGAGGAAATGTCGAAGTACCGCAAGGACTCGGATGCGGGCACTGCGAGCGCGATCGCGATGGCCAACATGCCGCAAGCCGTGCTGCCCGGCGAAAAGGTCGTCGCACTCGGCGGCGGCACGTACGGCGGTCAAAGCGCGATGGCGGTCGGTCTTTCCGTCGCGACCACGAAATGGCTGGTCAAGGGCTCGGTGACGACGGCCGTGTCGGGCCACGGCTCGATCGGCGCAGGCGCGGGCGTCGGTTATCGCTGGTAATCGGCCCGACGCGCGACGCATCGAGAAGCGCTTGCTCGATGCCGGAAGGCGTGCCATCGGTGCAACCGCGCCGATGGCACGGCAGCCACATGCGGCACGCCGTTTATCCGACGCGACCGGCCATGCGCGACCGCGCGCGACGACACGCGCACGAGCGCCCCGCCATCAGCGACGCTCGAGCGCCAGCTTCACCCCGAGCCCCAGCAGCACCACCCCGCTGACGCGGTGCATGCGCGTCAGGATCCGCGGGTTGCGGCGGATCGATGCGGACAGCAGGCCGGCGAACACAGCAACCGGCCCCTTGACGAGAAACGTCAGGCCCGCGAAGGTCGCGCCCAGCACGAACAGCGACAACATCGGATGCGCGGCGCCCGCCGGCACGAACTGCGGCAGGAACGCCAGATAGAACAGCGCGACCTTCGGATTCGACACATTCGACAGCGCGCCTTGCGCGAACGTACGCAGCCGCGATGCCTGTGCACCGTCGCCGGTCGCGAGCGTCAGTTCGCCCGACGAGCGCAACAGCGTGATGCCGAGATACAGCAGGTACAACGCGCCGACGACCTTCAGCGCCGTGAACAGCCATTCGGATGCCTGCAGCAGCGCGCCCAGCCCGAGCGTCGCGAGCATCGTGTGCACGAGCAGCCCGACGCTGACGCCCGCCGCGGTCACGAGGCCCGCGCGCGTGCCGTCGGACAGCGTACGAGACATCACGAGCACCATGTCCTGGCCCGGCGTGACGATGATCAGCAGCGACGTTGCGATGAACGGCAGCCAGGATGGATGCGACATGGGGTAGCTCCTGAACGGGATTGCCGGCGGACGGGAATCGCCCGGCCTGTCGTCGGATTATCGGCGCCTTCCCATGGAGATTGGATGCGTATTCAGCTACTTGGACTATCGATTTTGGCGCTATTCTCTAGCATTCACCGCTTGGGTAGTCAAAAATGTCAATCAAACTGGATGCAATCGACCGGCGCATTCTGCGTGCATTGCAACGGAATTCGAACCAGACGAATGCCGAACTCGCGCAACAGGCCGGGCTGTCCGCCACGCCCTGCCTGCGCCGCGTTCACCTGCTCGAGGAACAGGGCGTGATCGACGCGTATGTCGCGCTGCTGAACCCGGCCGCCGTCGACCTGCGATTCACGGCGTTCGTGCGCGTCACGCTGGAGCGCCAGGACAAGACGACGGTCGAACGCTTCGCGCGCGAGATGGAGCAGGCGCCCGAAGTGCTCGAATGCCACCTGATGGCCGGCAGCTACGACTATCTGCTGCGCGTGATCGCCCGCGACCTCGACGACTACCAGCGCTTCCAGATGGAAACGCTCACGCAGATCGAAGGCGTGCGCAACGTCGAAACCGAGATTCCGCTGAAGCGCATCAAGCAGACGGTTCGCCTGCCGATCTAGGCGTCCAGGAACGTGACGGCCTGCCCCTGCGGCTCCCCGTTCAGCGCGCCGTCTCGCACCACGACCTGCCCGCGCACGACCGTATGCACGGGCCAGCCCGTGACCGCGCACCCGTCGTAAGGCGTCCAGCCGCTAACGCTGGCGATCCATTCGTCGCGGATGATCCGCCGCGCGCGCAGGTCGACGATGCTGAAATCGGCGTCGTGGCCCACCGCAATCCGCCCTTTGCCCGCGATGCCGAAGATGCGCGCCGGCCCGGCGCTGGTCAGGTCGACCAGTCGTTCGAGGCTCACGCGGCCCGCGTGCACGTGATCGAGCATCAGCGGCAGCAGCGTCTGCACGCCGGTCATCCCGCTCGGCGACTGCGGATAGGGCCGGCGCTTTTCGTCGCGCGTATGCGGCGCGTGATCGCTGCCGATCACGTCGACCACGCCGTCGCGAACGGCCTGCCACAGCGCATCCCGATGATGCCGTTCACGCACCGGCGGATTCATCTGCGCGAGCGTGCCGAGCCGTTCGTAGCAATCGGGCGCATGCAGGCTCAGGTGATGCGGCGTGACTTCGACGGTCACGCGCCGCCGGTGCCGCGCGAGCAACGCCATTTCCTCGGCGGTGGACACGTGCAGCACATGCAGCCGGCGGCCCGTCTCGGCCGCCAGCGCGACGATGCGCCGTGTCGCCTCCAGCGCGCTTTGCACGTCGCGCCAGCGCGGATGGTCCCGCACGTCGCCGCTCGCTTCGACGAGCGCCCGGCGTGCGCGCAGCCGCGCTTCGTCCTCCGCGTGCACGGCCATGCGCCGCCGCCCGTTGCGCACGATCCGGCGCAACACGGCTTCGTCGTCGGCCAGCAGGTCGCCGAACGAACTGCCCATGAAGACCTTCACGCCCGCGCAGCCCGGCAGCGCTTCAAGCGCCGGCAACCGTTCGGCGTTCGCGGCCGAGCCGCCGATGTAGAACGCGTAGTCGCACCACGCGCGGCCGCGCGCGCGTTCCAGCTTGGCCTGCAGATCCTGAGCGGTCAGCGTCAGCGGATGCGTGTTGGGCATCTCGAAGATCGTCGTGACGCCGCCGAGCACCGCGCCGCGCGTGCCGGCCTCGATGGTCTCCTTGTGCGTCAGGCCCGGTTCGCGGAAATGCACCTGACTGTCGACGACACCCGGCAGCACATGCAGGCCGCCGGCATCCAGGAGAACGTCGGCGCTCCACGTGCCATGCAACGCACCCAGCGCGACGACACGGCCATCCACGCACGCGACGTCGACCTGCTCGGCACCGTTGGGGGTCATCGCCGTGCCGCCGTGCACGAGCAGGTCGACATGGCGTCGCTTCAGCGCGTCGGTCGCGCCCCCTTCACGTCGAACGGGTTCGTCCATGGCTCAGAACTCGTTCTGGATGTGCTTGTAGCCCAGCACCAGCGCATTGTTCGTGCGCGCGACGTCCTCGGAGAAGTCGCTCGCGTCGGCCGTCACCTGCGGCAACGCGGCGAGATCGGTTTCCGGCCCGATGCGCTCGGTCGAGCGCACGTAGAAACCCGGCGGCAGGTGGCAGCCGTCGACGACCGCGTTGTAGCGCACCACGCAGCCGTCGTCGATGATGCAGTTGAACAGCACGCTGTTGAAGCCGACGAACACGCCGTTGCCGACCTTGCACGGCCCGTGGACGATCGCGCGATGCGCGATCGACGTGTGCCGGCCGATGGTGACGCTCGCGCCCGACTTCGAATGGATCACCACGCCGTCCTGGATGTTCGAATGCGCACCGATCACGATCGGCGCGATCCGGCCGTCGCCATCCGTTTCGTCGGCGCGGATCACCGCGTACGGGCCGATAAACACGTTCTCCTCGACGATCACGAGCCCGCACAGAATGGCGGTCGGATCGACGAATGCACTCGGGTGTATCTGCGGCAGGTCGCCGCGCGGGTTCTTTCTGATCATCAGGATTCCTGTCTTGACATCGAACGGCCGCGCTTGATCCGCTCGAACAGGCCCGGATCGCGCCACTGTCCGGCGATGGCCGGCGCGAACACGATGTCGTCCAGGTCAATGCGGCCCATGCGCGGGTTGAACGCATCGTCGCGAAAACACTGCGCGTAGCCCGTCTCGGTTTCGTGAACGATGATCGAATGCAGCCGCACACCGGCTTCGCCGTTCGACATGCGCGTGCAGGACAGCGCCGCATCGACGAGGCGAAAGAACACGCGAGAGAACTGCTCGGCGCTCGGCGACACCGGCAGCAGCACCCAGCGCTCGGAATGCCGGCGCATGCTCTCGACGTAGCAGGGATCGTCATCCGACCACAGCGTCACCGCGTGGTCGAACGCGTCGATCAGGTCGCGCACGTCGCCCTTGAGCAGCCCGAAGTCGTAGATCATCTGCCCGTGGTCCAGCGCGTGTGCCTCGAGCAGCAGCTCGACACGATACGAATGGCCGTGGATCGAATGCGAGCAACGCCGCGTGCTGCAGCCGCGCACCACGTGCGCGTTCTCGAACCGGAACAGCTTGCGGATCAGCATGCGTCGGTGCCTTCGCGAACCGGTGCGGCCCAGGCCACCGCGTCGTGCGGGTGCAGGCTTTCCAGATGGCGCACGTGCACGCGCGGGTGCGCATGGCGGCCGTCCAGCGCGGCCAGGACCCGGCGCGCGGCATCCTCGACGAACATCAGGTTGCCGCCGTTCAGCACCGCGAACGCCTGCTCGTCCGCGCGCTTGACGGCCGTCTGCACCGGCGTGCCGAGCGCGTGCTCGACGCGATCGATCAGATCGATCAGCCCGAGCGTCGCGCCATCGGCCGGCAGCCCCGCGCTGACGACGGCTTCGCTACGCTGGCTGTGCGGCGTGGCCGCCGTCGCATGCCGTTTCAGCCACGCGGCGACCGCTGCCGGTTCCACGCGATCGTCGCGGCCGAACGCCGCCAGGAACGCCTGTTCGACCCAGTGCCGCGACAGCGCGGCCGAGCACGGGCACGTCGACGAATAGACGACCGTCACCTGCGCGCGCAGCTCGAACCCGGCGTCGGTCAGCGTCGCGTCGATCCGGACCGGATAGGCCTTCCACCCGGCAAGCCCGTCGGTCACCAGCGCGGCGCGGCGCGCCAGCAGGTCGAAGCGCAGCCGTAGCCGCGCACGGCGGGTGTCGCAGTCGCGATGGCTGTCGACCATCGCCTGCAGCACCGGCCGAAGGCCGGCCGGCGACAGCGCGGCGCCATCCCCGAGCCCGTCGAGCAGCCTGTACAGCCGCGACATGTGGATGCCCTTCACGTGCGGTGCGGGAAGGTCGACCTGCACGTCGGCGCGCGCATGCACGTCGCGCCGGCAGCCGGGCTCGGCCACCGCAACGGGCAGGTCGATGCCCTGCATGCCGACCCATTCGAGCGGGCGACGGCCCGGCGCGGCATCGGCCAGGGAGATATCGGGAAGGGGGGCATTCATGCTCGGGATCCGGTGGAGCGCCTTCTCCATCCGGATCGATGCAGGAAGCGCGTTCAGGTCAGGGCCAGTCGCGAAACGGGTTGTCCCACGTGGTCCAGTGTTCGGGGCCGGTGGCCATCTCGGCGTCGGTCAGCAGACACGCGTCGAAGCGCGCGCGCAGCGCGGGCTCGTCCATGTCCATGCCGATCAGCACGAGTTCCTGCCGCGCGTCGCCGACGCGCTCGTCCCAGCGGGCGAGGATCTGCGCGACGGCTTCCGCGTCCTGCGGCCAGCGCTCGGGCGGCACGGCCGCCCACCAGTGGCCGGCCGGCCCGTGCCGCGCGACCGCGCCGGCCTGCGACCACGAACCGGCGACGGTCGGATGGGTGGCCAGCCAATAGAACCCCTTCGAGCGGACGACGCCCGGCCATTCGCTTTCGACGAGCGCGAAGAAGCGCTGCGGGTGGAACGGCCGCCGCGCGCGGTAGACAAAACTGCGGATGCCGTATGCGTCGGTTTCCGGCGTGTGCGTGCCGCGCAGCTCCTGCAGCCAGCCCGGCGCGCGCGATGCTGCGTCGAAATCGAACAGGCCCGTGTCGAGCACGCGCTCGAGCGGCACCTTGCCGAATTCGGCGATCTCGATCCTCGCCCGCGGGTTGAGCCCGCGCAGCAGCGCGACCAGCCGCTCGCGTGCGCTGTCGTCGATCAGGTCGATCTTGTTGATCACGATCACGTCGCAGAACTCGATCTGGTCGACCAGCAGATCGACCACCGTGCGCGCATCCTCGTCGCCCATCGATTCGCCGCGCGACTGCAGGCTGTCGCGCGACGCGTAGTCGCGCAGGAAATTGAACGCGTCCACCACGGTCACCATCGTGTCGAGCCGCGCGACTTCGCCGAGGCTGCGGCCGTCCTCGCCTTCGAACGTAAACGTCTCGGCCACCGGCAGCGGCTCCGAGATACCGGTCGATTCGATCACGAGCTGGTCGAAGCGCCCTTCGCGCGCGAGCCGGTCGACCTCGATCAGCAGATCCTCGCGCAGCGTGCAGCAGATGCAGCCGTTGCTCATCTCGACCAGCTTCTCGTCGGTGCGCGACAGCCCTGCGCCGCCGTCGCGGACGAGCGCGGCGTCGATGTTGACCTCGGACATGTCGTTGACGATCACCGCGACGCGACGGCCCTCGCGATTGTTCAGGATGTGGTTGAGCAGCGTCGTCTTGCCGGCGCCGAGAAAGCCGGACAGGACGGTCACGGGAAGCCGCGTGGACGGAGGGAGTGCGGTGCTCATCGGGCGATTCCGGAAGAGGACGTTGAGGAACGAATGATATATTGTATCGCAACGATATAACATATCATTTCGGACGTCCAGCATGCCGGCAGGGTGTTGTCCGGAGCAGGCCGCGCCCGCTCCGGTGTCAATCCGTCACGTATAGAGCGACGCCGGCGGCAATTCCCCGGTCAACGCGAACCGGCCGACGTCACGCAGCCGATAGTCGAGCGGATCGTGCAGCGTATGCGTGCGCGCGTTGCGCCAGAAGCGGTCGAGGCCGAGCGACGCGGCCGTCGCGCGCGCGCCGCATGCGTCGAACAGCGCCTCGCCGTTGTCGAGCGCCGCGCGCTGCGCGACGATCTTCGCCTCCGATACCGCGAGCGCCACCTCGGCGCGCTCGTCCGCCGTCAGCGCATCCTGCCGCGCCCACGCGCGCTGCAATGCGGCCGCCGCGCGATCGGCCAGCGCCGCCGCGGCGATCGCCCGCACGCGCATGTCGCCGAAGCGCTGCAGCGTGTACGGATCGTCGCTCGCCTGCGCGACCTCCGACTGTATCCATGGGCGGCCATGCTTCAGCACGTAGTCGCGCGCTTCCGCCAGCGCACCTTCCGCGAGCCCGACGAACAGGTTCGTCAGCACGAGTTGCGACACGAGCGTGCGCAGCGTCGCGCGCGGTGTCGGCGGCGCCTCGGAACGGTGCAGCACCTCGTCCGGCGCGAGCGTCACGCCGTCGAAGCTCACGCTGCCGCTGTCGGTCTGGCGCTGGCCGATCGGGTCCCAGTCTTCGTTGACGGTGATCCCCGCGCGATCGGTCGGCACCACGCCGAACACGGTGCGGCCCGCTTGCGGATCGTGCGCGGACACCGTCATGCGCTGCGAGCCGCGTGTGCCCGAACAGAAGCCCTTCACGCCGTCGAGCCGGTAGCCGCCGTCGGGGGTCGCGGTCGCCACCAGCCGCGTGTCGAGCGGGTTGACCGCATTGCCCCACCACCAGCGATGCTCGACCGTGCCGCGCAGATAACGTTCGCGCTGTGCCGCGTTGCCCCACACGTCGACGCTCACCACCTGCAGGATCTGGAACCCGACCAGATGCGCGAGCGCGCTGTCGACGCGCGCGATCCGCCGGATCGTGTCGTAGATCGCCGGCCACCCGGTTTCCTGCCCGCCGAACTCGCGCGGCACCGCGAGCGTCAGCAGGCCCGCGTCGGCGAGCCACTGCTTTTCCTGCGCGGCGTGGCCGCCCGCGCGATCGCGCGCGGCGGCGGTTTCGCGCAGCGTTTCGATGACGCGCGCCAGTGCGTCCGGATCGACGGCTGACACATCCGTTGCAGCGGCGAGCGTCGCCGGGCCGCGGGGATCGTTCATGCGACGGCTTCCTGTTCCTGGGTCGAGACAGCTTCCGACAACGGCACGAGTTTCCCCAGTTCGCGCCTGCCGGTCAACCGCGCGAGGATCTCGCGCCGCCAGTCGTCGTAGATCGCGCGGTATTCGGCGATATCCGCGCCGAACACGTGCGCGGTGTGCGCGTACTCGTCGTGCAGGTAACCGTCGAGCCGCGCCTGAGTTTCCTCGTCGGCCGCGATCACGCGATCGATCAGCGCGTCGCGTTCGGCCGCCGGCAGCGCCTTCAACGTGTCGAACCACCACTGGACGATCTGCACGCGATGCCACTCCTCGTCCGGCCGGATCCGGTTCTCGCCATGCTCGCGCATCGCGCTGTCGCCGATACGGCCGGTCTTGCGCTGGATCCACAGCTTCGCGAGGATGTGCAGCTCGTAATGCCACTCGAACGCGAGAAAGCCCGCGACGTCGCGCACCGCGATGTCGCCGATGCGCGCCCAGTGCGCGGCGACGAGCCGGTCGATTTCGGGCAGCGGATCGCGCCCCGTCAGTTCGGTCACGCGCTCACGGCCGATCACCGCGTGCGCGCCGTCGTCGCCGAGCTGGCGCGACAGGATCAGCTGGAAGTGCGGGTCGTCGCGGAACAGCGTGTCGATCGCCTTCGCGACGACCTGCACGATGAACAGGTCGTGCGACGCCATCTTCGTGTAGTAGTCGGCGACGGCGGCCAGTTCGTCTTCGCCGCGCGGCTCGCGCGGCGGTGTCGCCAGCTTGTCCGGGAAGCCGGGACGATGGCGTCGCGCGACGTCCAGGAACAGCGCTTCCTCGAATTGTCCGTTCCATTCGCGCGGCGCGCCGATGGGTAAGGTCATGGGTATCGTTCTCTCAGGGTCTTCAATGAAAAGAGCCGGCGCTTGTGGCGCCGCTCAGGTACGCCGGGTCACGCGTCGGACCAGGCGGTCGCCCGTGATTTGCACGGCCGAAACGAGTGCGATCAGGATCACGATCACGGTCGCCATGACGGTCGTGTCGAAACGCTGATAGCCGTAGCGGATCGCGAGATCGCCGAGCCCGCCCGCGCCGACGGCACCCGCCATCGCGGTCGAGCCGATCAGCGCGACGACGGTGATCGTGAAGCCGCCGAGCATGCCGGGCAGCGCCTCGGGCAGCAGCACGTGCCAGACGATGTGGCGGCGCTTCGCGCCCATCGCGAGCGCGGCCTCGATCAGCCCGCGATCGACTTCGCGCAGGCTCACCTCGGCGATCCGCGCGAAGAACGGGATCGCGGCGATCGACAGCGGCACGACGGCCGCCCATACGCCGATCGTCGTGCCGATCAGCACGCGCGTGAACGGCAGCAGCGCGACGAGCAGGATGATGAACGGCGTCGAGCGGAACACGTTGACGAGCGCGCCGAGCACCGCGTTCACGCCGCGCCGCTCGTAGATGCCGCCGGGCGCGGTCGTCACGAGGATCACCGCGAGCGGGACGCCGATCAGCGCCGCGACCGCGGCCGACGCGGCGACCATCGACAGCGTGTCGCGGATCGCGTCGAGCAGTTCGGGCCACCAGAGGTCAAACATAGCCGAGCACCTCCGCGTGATTCGCGTGGCGGCGCGCGCGTTCGAGCAGCGCCGCCACTGCACCGCCGCGGGCCGCCGGCTGGCCGGCGTCGTCCGCGCGCGGCGCCGCCGCGATCACGAGCCGCCCTTGCGCATGCCCCTGGATGCGCTCGATCCCGCCATGCAGGAAACGCACCGAGCCGCCGAGCGCCGCCGCGAGCGCGCCGACATCCGGCTCGCCGCCGCTCTCGCCCGTGTAACGGACGTCGAGCACGACGTGCGCGCCGTCGGGCAGCGCGGCCTGTTCGGGCAGCGGCTGCACGCGCGCGGCCAGCTCGGCCGGCAGGTCGTGCACGAGCGTGCTGAGCAGGGCGCGCGTCGCGCCGTGGCGCGGATCGCCGAACACGCGCCACACGGGGCCCGTTTCGACGACTTCGCCTTGTTCGATCACCGCGACCGTGTCGCACACCGCGCGGATCACTTCCATCTCGTGCGTGATCAGCACGATCGTCAGCCCGAGGCGACGGTTGATGTCGGCGAGTAGCGCAAGGATCGACTGCGTCGTCTCGGGATCGAGCGCCGAGGTCGCCTCGTCGCACAGCAGTACCTCGGGATCGTGCACGAGCGCGCGGGCAATACCGACGCGCTGCTTCTGCCCACCGGACAGGCTGGCCGGATACGCGTCGCGTTTCGCGGCGAGCCCGACGAGTTCGAGCAGCGCCTCGACCTTGCGCACGCGCTCGGCCTTCGGCACGCCGGCGATCTTCAGCGGCAGCGCGACGTTCTCGAACACCGTCTTCGCGGACAGCAGGTTGAAATGCTGGAACACCATGCCGGTGCGACGCCGCAGCGCCACGAGCCCGTCCTCGTCGAGCGCGCCGACGTCGACGCCCTGCACGCGCACGCGGCCCGAGCTCGGCCGCTCGAGCCCGTTCACGAGCCGCAGCAGCGTCGACTTCCCCGCGCCGCTGCGGCCGATGATGCCGAACACCTCGCCGCGCCGCACGTCGAGCGTCACGTCGCGCAACGCGGCGGCCTGGCCGCGCGGCGTCGCGAACACCTTGCCGACCTGCTCCAGCGACACGGCGGCGCCACCGGCGGCGGCCGCAGCCGCCGCGTCATGCGGGCCGGCAGCGGCGCCGGCACGCGCGGCCGATGCGTCGACGAAACCCAGCGTATCGAACAATTGCGTCATCGCTTCGCTCCGTCACGTTCAGGCATGCGCGGGATGCGCGGGTTCGGTTGCCGACACGGCAGCCGGCCGGTGCTGCGCGCCCGTGTGCCACGCGGGCAGGCGCGGGCCCGCGCCGAACAGCTTCTCGCGCAGCGTCGGCGCGGGATCGTAGTCTTCCTTGTAGACGCCGCGGTTCTGCAACTCGGGCACGACCCAGTCGACGAAATCCTCGAACGACTCGGGCATCACGGTGCGCGTCAGGTTGAAACCGTCGATGCCCGTCTCGTCGATCCACGACTGCAGCTCGTCCGCGACCTGCGACGGCGAGCCGACGATCGGCGCATACCGGCCGCCGAGCGACATCTGTTCGAGCATCCGCCGCACGGTCCACGTGCCGGTCGTGCTCTTCTTCGAGATCGCGTCGACGGCCGACTGGATCGAGTCGGTCTTCACATACGAGATCGGTTCGTCGAGGCCGTACTTCGCGAAGTCGATGCCGGTCGAGCTCGCGAAATGCGCGAGGCCCGCTTCGGGGCTCGCATAGCGCCGGTATTCGTCGAATTTCTCGCGCGCGAGCAATTCGGTCTCGGCCGTCACGACGCTCACGCCGGCAAAGATCCTGATCGACGCCGGGTCGCGCCCCTGCCGCGCGGCAGCCGCACGGATGTCGAGCGCCGCCGCACGCGCGGCGGCCTTGCTCTGCCCGTTCACGAACACGCATTCGGCGTGACGGCCCGCGAACTCGACGCCGCGCGCGGACGAACCGGCCTGGTACAGCACCGGCGTGCGCTGCAGCGACGGCTCGCTCAGGTGGATCGCATCGATCGAATAGAACGGCCCGTCGTGCTTCACGCGCCGCACCTTGCCCGGCTGCGCGAACACGCGCGCCTGCGCATCGCGGATCACCGCGTCGTCGTCCCAGCTCTGTTCCCACAGCTTGTAGACGACGTCCATGTAGTCGTCCGCGCGCTCGTAGCGGTCGTCGTGGCCGATCTGCTGCGCGAGGCCCATCCCGCGCGCGGCGCTGTCGAGATAACCGGTGACGATGTTCCAGCCCACGCGCCCTTTCGTCAGGTGATCGAGCGTCGACATGCGACGCGCGAACAGGTAAGGCGGCTCGTAGGTCAGGTTCGCGGTCACGCCGAAGCCGAGATGCCGCGTGACCTGCGCCATCGCGGGCACCAGCAGCAGCGGATCGTTGACGGGCACCTGCACCGATTCGCGCAGCGCGGCATCGGGGCCGCCGCCGAACACGTCGTACACGCCGACGATGTCCGCGAGGAAGATCCCGTCGAACTTGCCGCGTTCGAGCGTTTTCGCGAGGTCGGCCCAGTAGTCGAGATCGGTGTAGTGTGCGGAGCGGTCGCGCGGATGCGTCCACAGCCCATGGTTGATGTGCCCGACGCAGTTCATGTTGAACGCGTTGAGCAGGATCTTCTTGCGGTTCGCCGTCGTCATGCCTGCCTCCGTCACCACGCGATCGCGTACAGCGAGCCGAACGCGTTGTCGAGCGCACGGCGCACGGCCGGCGACTGCTGGTAGATCGCGATGAACTTGCGGATGCGTGGGTCGTTCACGCTGTCCGGCCGCACGACCCACTGGATCGCGAAGATCTTGTTCTCGGTGCCGTCGAACAGCAGCGCGCTGTTCGGGTCGGTCGTGCCGGCGAGCTTGATGAAGCTCGGGTAGCCCTGCGCGAGATCGACGTCGTCGAGCGAACGCGCGAGTTGCGATGCCTCGAGCGGGATGATCTTCAGGTGCTTCGGGTTCGCCACGATGTCGTGCGTCGTCGCGCGGTAGTCGGCGCCCGGCTTCAGCTTGATCAGCCCCGCGCGCTGCAGCAGCAGCAACCCGCGCCCGCCGTTCACCGGATCGTTCGCGATCGCGACCTTCGCGCCGTCCTTCAGCTCGCTGAAGCTTTTTACCTTCTTCGAATAGAGGCCGATCTTCATGATCGTGCCGGGCGCGATCGACACGAAGTTGTAGCCGCCCTGCTTGTTCGCGTTCTCGAGGAATGGGATGTGCTGGAAGTAGTTGACGTCGATGTCCTTGTTCGCGAGCGCCGCGTTCGGCGTATTCCAGTCGGTGAATTCGACGATCCGCACGTCGAGCCCCTGCGCCTTCGCCTCCTTGGCGGCCACCTTCAGCGCCTCGATCTGCGGGCTCGTCGAAATGCCGACCTTCAGCGGCGCGGTGTCGGCCCGCGCACCATTGAGCAGTGCGACGCCGAGCAGGGCGGCGGCCAGCAGGCGCGCGACGCGGCCGGCGGAAAGACGGGCGGAAAAAACGGCATGCAGCATGGGAACCACTCTCCTGTCCAAAGACGGTATCGACGGATGAGCGACGCCGCGGCGAACGCATGGGCGTTCTCCGGACAAGGGTCAAGCACGTCGGAAAAGGATCAGCCGATGATAGAGAGCGGAGCGGGGACGGTCTACGAAGCGATTGTGCGAAGAAAATCGCGCGCGGCGATATGGCCGGCGGCCACGCAGGATCGGCGGCCCGATCGGGCGCCAGGCCGAAATCTCGGCCTGGACGCCGGGCGAATTCCGAAATCTCGGCCAGCCGGCCGTGCCGCCATTTCCGCAGACGAAATAAATCCCTTATGAATCAATGTATTAAAAATATTCCGGCTGGCCGCATTGCTGGCATGGGGGTTGCGTAATAGACGGCACACGATGCCGCGAAGCGATGCAGGCATTCCAACATCAGGAGACACGTCTTGCAGACCTCTATCCATACCCCGTCCCATCGGGAGCCGGTTTCCAACGCCGTCGCCGCCCCGCGCGAGCGCTTCTGGCCGGAAGGCTGGTGGAAGCTGATGGAAATCCGCATCGGCATCATCCCGCTGCCCGTCTATTTCATCCTGCTTGCGCTGATCGTCGGCTTCTCGGTCACCGGCAAGGTGCCCGGCGAGATCTCGATGGCGATCGCGGTGCTCGCGTTCTTCGGCTTCACCTGCGCGGAACTGGGCAAGCGCCTGCCGCTCCTGCGCAACATCGGCGCGGCCGCGATCTTCGCGACCTTCGTGCCGTCGGCGCTCACGTACTACCACGTGCTGCCGAAGCCGGTGCTGAACCTGACGGTCGAGTTCACGAAGTCGACCAACTTCCTGTACCTGTTCATCGCGTCGATCATCGTCGGCAGCATCCTGAGCATGGACCGGCGCGTGCTGATCCAGGGCTTCGTGAAGATCTTCATCCCGCTCGCGGCCGGCTCGGTCGCGGCCGCGATCGTCGGCACGGCGGTGGGTACCGCGCTCGGCCTCGGCGCGCGCCACACGCTGCTGTACATCGTCGTGCCGATCATGGCGGGCGGCGTCGGCGAAGGCGCGATTCCGCTGTCGATCGGCTATTCGGAACTGATGCACCTGCCGCAAGGCGAGATGTTCGCGATGGTGCTGCCGCCGGTGATGCTCGGCAGCCTGACCGCGATCATCCTGTCGGGCGCGCTCGACATGCTCGGCAAGCGCTTCCCGCACCTGACCGGCAACGGCCGCCTGCAGGTCGGCGAAGCGGGCGACATGACGCCCGAGAACGAGGAAATCCGCGGCCACGTCGACGTCTCGCACATCGCGGGCGCCGGCATCACGGCGATCACGCTGTACCTGGTCGGCCTGATGGCGCACAAGCTGTTCGGCCTGCCCGCGCCGGTCGCGATGCTGTTCCTCGCGGTGCTCGTGAAGCTCGCGCGCGCGGTGTCGCCGCCGCTGCAGGAAGGCGCGTTCGTCGTCTACAAGTTCTTCTCGACCGCCGTCACGTACCCGCTGCTGTTCGCGATCGGCGTCGCGATGACGCCGTGGGACAAGCTGACCGCCGCGTTCACGATCGTCAACGTGGTCACGATCGTGTCGACCGTCGCGACGCTGATGGGCACCGGTTTCGTGGTCGGCCGCCTGATGAAGATGTACCCTATCGACACCGCAATCGTGAACGCCTGCCACAGCGGGCAAGGCGGCACCGGCGACGTCGCGATCCTCACAGCCGCGAACCGGATGCAGCTGATGCCGTTCGCGCAGATCGCGACCCGCATCGGCGGCGCGATCGTCGTCACGGTCACGCTGATCCTGATCGCACACTTCGGATGACGCGCCGCCGCGCGCTCCGTCGCGCAGGCCGCTTCGCACGCGCCGCCGCCGGCCTTGCCGGCGCGCGGCGCGCGTCGTTCGGGGCGTCGCTCCGGGCGGCCGGTTGCGGGCTTCGATGAGGGCGAACGTGCAGAAAAGCTTCAAGGGAATCCCGTGGTGGGGCTGGGCATCGGCCGGCGTGCTGTACGTGTGCGTGGCAGCCGCGGCCGTCGATTTCGCTTGGGAACGCGCGATCGACGCGCTCGAGGAAACCGGCGCGCACCGGCTCGACCTCTATGCGTCGAGCCTGAAGAGCGAACTCGGCCGCTTCGAGATCCTGCCCGGCCTGGTCGCGCGGCAGGACCGCGTGCGCGCGATGCTGAAAGCCGCGCCGCACGAAGCGCCCGAGCTCGTGCACACGGTGAACACCTACCTCGAAGCCGTGAACCGCGACGCGGGCAGCGGCGCGGTCGACGTGATCGACCTGCAGGGCGACGTGATCGCCGCCAGCAACTGGAACGAGACGCTCAGCTTCGTCGGCACCAACGTGTCGTACCGGCCGTATTTCAAGGACGCGCTCGCGCGCGGCAGCGGCCGCTTCTTCGGCATCGGCACCAACACCGGCGTGCCGGGCGTCTACTTCGCAAGCGCGGTGCGCGACGACGGCGTGCCGATCGGCGTCGCCGCCGTGAAGATTAGCGTCGATCCGCTCGAATCGGCGTGGCGCGCGCCGGGCGTCGCCGCGATGGTCGTCGACGGCAACGGCGTGGTCGTGATCTCGACCGAACCCGCGTGGAAATTCACCGCGCTGCGCCCGATCACCGCGCAGCAGCAGCGCGACATCCAGGCGTCGCGACAGTACGCGGGCCGCACCGTGGACGCGCTGCCGTACCGCCGCATCGGCGACCGCAGCGCGGCCGCATGGTTCGGCACCTTCCCCGATCCGCGCCACGCCGGCCGCACCACACGCTATCTCGTGATGTCGCGCCCCGCGCCGCAGGCCGGCGATTCGCTGATGGTGCTGCTCGACATCGCGGGCGCGCGGCGCCAGCAGCAGACGGCCTTCGTGTTCGTCACCGGCGCGTTCCTGATCGCCGCGCTGCTGGCCGGTTACGCGATCCAGCGTCGCCGCGCGATCGTCGCGCGGCTGAACGCGCAGGACGCGCTGCGGCGCGCGAACGACCGGCTCGAGCTGACCGTCGCGCAGCGCACGGCCGCGCTGACGGCCGCGAACGAACGGATGCAGCGCGAGATCGTCGAGCGCGAGCGCACCGAGCAGCGGCTGCGCGCGTCGCAGCAGGAAGTCGTGCATGCGGGCAAGCTCGCGGTGCTCGGGCAGATGGCCGCCGGCCTGACGCACGAGCTGAACCAGCCGCTCGTCGCGATCCGCACGCTGTGCGACAACGCGCGCACGTTCTTCGAGCGCGGCCAGCCGGCGCCGGCGCTCGCCAATCTCGAACGGATCGGCAAGCTCGTCGACAGCATGGCCGTGCTCACCGGCGAGCTGAAGACCTACGCGCGCAAGCCCGATGTCGAACGCGTCGCGGTCTCGCTGAACGAGGCTGTCGCACATGCGCGGCTCATCTACGATGCGCGGATCCGCGACGAAGGCGTGCAACTCGACGTGCGCATCGCGCCCGGCACCGCCGTATCCGCCGAATCGAGCCAGTTGCAGCAGGTGATCGTGAACCTGCTCGGCAACGCGCTCGACGCGGTGCGCGACGCGCCCGTGCGCCGCATCGTCATCGAGGCCACCGGGCCGGACGAAGCGGGCCGCGTGCGCTTCACCGTCGCCGACAGCGGCGCGGGCATCGCGCCCGAGGTGCTGCCGCACCTGTTCGAGCCGTTCGTCACGACCAAGCCGCGCGGCCAGGGCCTCGGCCTCGGCCTCGCGATCACGTCGCGTATCGTCGAGGCGTTCGGCGCGAAGATCGCCGCGACGAACCGCGACGAAGGCGGCGCGCAGTTCAGTATCGAATTCGCGGCGGCAACGCTGCAAAGGACAGAGCATGGAAGATGAGATTCGGGTGCTGGTCGTCGAGGACGATGAAAACGTCCGGATCGGCGTCGAGCAGGCGGTGGCGCTTGCCGGCTTCGCGGTCGAGGCCTTCGCGTCGGCCGCCGACGCTCTTCATCACGTCGCGCCCGGCGCGCCGGTCGTGATCGTGTCGGACGTGCGGATGCCGGGCATCGACGGGCTGCAGTTGCTCGATCGCGTGATGGCCATCGACGCGCAGATCCCGGTCGTGCTGATCAGCGGCCACGCCGATATCTCGACGGCCGTCGGCGCGATGCAGGTCGGCGCGTACGACTTCATCGAGAAACCGTTCTCGTCGGACGTGATCGCGGGGCGCGTCGCACGCGCGGTCGAGAAGCGCCGCCTGACGCTCGAGGTGCAGGGCCTGCGCGCGGCGCTGAACAACTGGCAGGGCATCGAGGCGTTCGTGCTCGGCAAGTCGCCCGCGATGGCCGACGTGCGCAAGAAGATCCTGCGTCTCGCCGATACGTCGGTGTCGGTGCTGATCACCGGTGAAACGGGCACCGGCAAGGAACTGATCGCACGCAGCCTGCACGATTTCGGCGGCCGGCGCGACGCGCATTTCGTCGCGCTGAACTGCGGCGGCCTGCCCGAGCAGGTATTCGAAAGCGAGCTGTTCGGCCACGAGGCCGGCGCGTTCACGGGTGCGATCAAGAAGCGCATCGGCAAGATCGAATGGGCGGACGGCGGCACGCTGTTCCTCGACGAGATCGAAACGATGCCGGTTCCGCTGCAGGTCAAGATGCTGCGCGTGCTGCAGGAGCGCGTGGTCGAGCGGCTCGGCGCGAACGAGCTGATTCCGGTGGACTGCCGCGTGGTCGCCGCGTCGAAGGCGGATCTTGCCGAACTGGCGGCCGACGGCCGCTTCCGCGCCGACCTTTTGTATCGCCTCAACGTCGCGCAGATCGAACTGCCGCCGCTGCGCGAGCGGCGCGAAGACGTGCCGCTGCTGTTCGAGCATTTCGTGCTCGCGGCCGCACGGCGCTTCGGGCAGCCGGCACCGGTCGTCACGGCTGCGCAGGTGTCCGAACTGATGACGCACGCATGGCCCGGAAACGTGCGCGAACTGCAGAACGTGGCCGACCGCTTCGTGCTCGGGCTGACCGGCGACAGCCTGCTGTCGTCCGGCGGCACGCCGACCGCGGGCGGCACGCTCGCGGAGCAGCTCGCGTATTTCGAGCGGATGCTGATCGAGGACATGCTGCAGCGTCACAACGGCAACGTCGCAGAGGCCAGCGAAGCGCTCGGCATGCCGAAGAAGACGCTTTATCACAAGCTGCGCAACCTGCGGATTCCCGCGCGCGGCGACGCGGCGGCCGATGGCGGCGAATGACGCGAACGAGGACACGCAGAGCATGGATCGCATCGAAGTCACCGAACAGGGCCGCGTCGCCGGCCACCTGATCCGCGGCGTCACGCGCGCGCAGAAAACCTTCCGCCCGAGCGACTGGCCCGAGCGCCTCGCGGGCGTCATCACGCTGTTCGTCGGCGAGCGGCGGCCCGGCTATCCGTGCGCGCTGTCGCGACTCGCGATGCCGGTGGTCGACGGCGGCGTCAAATGCCTGTTCGTGTCGGACGAATTGCGCACCGTCTGCGCGGACGCCTTCGATTTCGCGATGCAGTTCGCGACCGACAACGACCTCCCCGTCGAGCTTCAGACGGCGCCCGCGCTGGCGGTGCGCTGAAACGCGGGCCGCGTTCGCGGCGCGCGTCCTTCCCTTTTCCCCGTTTCCCCGGTTGCGATGCACAGGTGCGCAGGCCGTCGCACGCGCCTTTCCGGGCCTGTCCGGCTTCACGGTCAATCGTTAGACGATTGAAAGCATCGACACCCATCCCCTTCCGACAAGGGTTTCCAGCCGATCCATCAAAAAAATTGATCGCGACGATGAAAATTATGCGTTTTCCTTGCAGGTCGCCGTGATGCATAGTTGCGTCGTGTTGACGCACCTTTGAGTCTTTCAGTCATGAACATGCGAATCGAGCCGTCCGTGCTCGCGAACCCCGACCTGCAATTTGCGACGCTTTCGTCAGGCATCAGCCTGCCGTATGTCGAGCGGGGCAGCGGTGCGCCGATGGTGTTCGTGCACGGCTCGCTGTGCGACTACCGCTACTGGGATCCGCAGCTCGCTGCGCTGTCGGCCCACTACCGCTGCATCGCGCCGAGCCTCAGCCATTACTGGCCGGCCGTCGAAGCGGGCATCCAGGACGAGTTCAGCTGGCAGAACCACGTCGACGAGCTCGCCGAGTTCATCGACGCGCTCGATCTCGGCCCCGTGCATCTGGTCGGCCACTCGCGCGGCGGCAGCGTCGCGTTCAACGTCGCACGCCAGCATCCGCAACTCGTCGAATCGCTGACGCTCGCCGATCCGGGCGGCCCGCTGCAACAGCCGGGCGTGCGCGAAGCCGCGCTGCCGGCCGCCGCGATCGCACTGCGCACGAAGGCCGTGAGCCTGATCGGGCAAGGCGACGTCGAAGCGGGCCTCGAGATGTTCGTCGATTCCGTGAGCCTGCCCGGCGCGTGGAAGAAAAGCACGTCGCGTTTCCGCACGATGGCGATCGACAACGCAAGCACGCTGCCGAAGCAGTTGCGCGACCCGCTGCCCGCGTACTCGCAGCACACGGCCGGCGACATCGCGTGCCGCACGCTGCTGATCGACGGCCAGCGCAGCCCGAAGATGTTCCGCCACAACGTCGATACGCTGACGCAGTGGATCGGCAATGCGCAACGGCAGACCGTCGCCGGCGCATCGCACGGGATGAACGCGGCGAGCCCCGCCGTGTTCAATCGTTACGTGCACGAGTTCGTCGCCGCGTAAGTCCTGTCGGGCGGCTATCGGCAGGTCACCCCGACCGACGTCCCGCCCTGTGCGATAGCCGGACCGTTGCCGTCGGCATCGCTGCCGGCGCCCGTTTCAATCCACGAGTCGCCCGGCTGATACGTACTGCCATCGAAGCGCCAGTACGTCACCCGACGCTTGCCCATGCCGATGTCCGCTGCATGCGCACGCGCCGCCGCGCCACCGTTCACCAGACGACCGGCTCCGCCTTGCGCGTGACCGCATCCGGCAGTCCGAACACGCTGTCGAACGCCCAGTTGTACGCGAACGTGAAGATCGGGAAGAACACGATCAGTACCGCGTCGTACAGGAACGCCTGCAGCAGCGACACGTCGAGCCACCACGCGATCAGCGGAATCAGGAACGTCACGAGCGCGACCTGGAACCCGATCGCATGCAGCACGCGGCGGCCGACCGTGCGCGTCGTCGCCGCGCTGCGGCGCTCCCATGCCTCGAACGCGAGGTTGTACAGGAAATTGACGGTGACGCCCGTCGTCGAGATCATCACCCCCAGCAGCCCGCTCGCCGCCACGCTGGCGCCGCTCAGCATGCCGAGCACCGACGATGCGACCAGGATGCCGAGCACCTCGAACATCACGACGTAGACTATGCGTCTCTTCCACCCTTGCATGACCATCCACCTTCATCTCGAACAAGGTGGCGAGACTATCAGCGGGCCCCCGCTCGCCAAAGTCAGGTCCTTTCAATTTTTCTGACAGGAGGCGGTGCATGCTGACCAGCGACCACATCGACATGCTGCTGACCGTCGTCGACCAGGGCTCGTTCTCGGCGGCCGCGCGCGCGCTCGGCCGCACGCCGTCGGCGATCAGCATGGCGATCGCGAACCTCGAGGCCGAACTCGACCTCGTGCTGTTCGACCGCGGCACGCGCGAACCGACGCCGACCGCCGCGATGGCCGCGCTGCTGCCCGATGCGCGCTCGATCGCCGAGCGGCTGCACGCGCTGCGCGCGCATGCGCAGCATTTGTCGGAAGGCGTCGAAGATACGTTGCGGCTCGGGCTCGCGGCCGAAATCGACGGCGCGCCGGTCGCCCGTGCACTGACGGCCGTGGCCGCGAAATATCCGGCGCTCGCGATCAGCATCGTCACGGCGCCGCAGGACGTGACCGTCGACGCGCTGCATCGCGGCGCCATCGATCTCTGTGTCGCGTACGGCGGGCTCGATCTTCATCCGCAGGAACAGATCCACGCGCTGTGGACCGAGACGCTCGTCGCGGTCGCCGCGCCGAGCCATCCGGCGATCGCCGAATGCGCGCAACCCGGGGCGATCGAGCGGCTGTCGGGCTTCCGCCAGATCGTGATCGCCGATCCCGAACGGCCGCTCACCGACGTGCGGCCGCTGATCGGCAACCGCACGTGGAAGGTGACCGACATGGCCACCGCGATCGCGCTGGTGAAGGCCGGGCATGGCTGGGCAAACCTGCCGGAATCGATCATCGACCGGTATGTGGCCGACGGCGAACTCGCGCCGCTCGTGTTCGCGAACATCCGCAACGGGCTGCCGCTGCCCGTGTACCTGCGCCGGCCGAAACACACGGGGCTCGGCAAGGCGGCGAGCGAGCTGGTGCGGGCACTGCGGGTGACAGCGGACGAACGTTAAGGAGCTTCGTACGTGACGGCGGTGGCCGGACGCAGCTGCACCGTCGGCAGGTGCCGGGTGTGCATCGAACCATGCGCTTGTGCGCGCCGGCGACGATCCACGACAGTCCGTCGACATTCTTCGAAGCGGACATTCGTAGTGCGGTCCAGCCGGGACGTCTCAGTCCGGCGGAAGCACCAACGCCCCACAACCGGTATCTGCAACGAATGTCGCAAGCAATCTTGCCGGGCGCGTCGGATCGGGATTCTCGGCGAACAGGTGAAGCGCGCGCGGCGGCTCGAACCACGTTTGTCCACTCGCATAGTCGACAGGCGCGCCACCCTCCAGCTGAGAGCGGATGGTCCCCTCCAGCACGACCGCCACGACCGAACCCGGATGACGATGTGCGGGCGTAAATCCGAGTGGCGGAAAGTCGACGATGGCGGTCGTCACCGACTTGCCCGGGACGTTAGGCAGCGGTTCGCACGACAGAACCTTGACGGTGGAAGGAGGCCGGTTCATGGCGTCGGCATTCGGCGATGCAGCAGATAGCAGCCGATCGCCGCCGCTGCCGCAGATGTCCGTCAGCCAGTCGACGGCAGAACGCGGCGCTGCGGGGCCGAGCGTCAGCACGGCCGCCGCCAGCGCGGCAAGCATCGCGGGCCTGCCGGCCACGCGAGGCGGGTGCGCCACAAGCAACCATGCACGGGCGTTCATACGCGCGTTGCCGATCGCAAGTCCGGCGACCAACCCAGCTCACGCTTCGCCTTGGCGCTGCTGACCTCAGCGTCGTCCTGCGCGATGTTGAATACGCCTGCCGTGCCTCGTTGAAGCGCAAGCAACGCGCCATACGCGGCGGCATCGACATGCAGCGGGCTCGAACCCGTCGGCGAATCGGCACCTGTGCCTGGCCCGTAAATCTGCCCGTACCTGAGTACCGTGCCAACCAGCGGCGCCGTTGTCAGCACGTGCCGCTCCAGCGCTGCAACGCCGCGTACGCTTGTCCTGCGCATGCCTTGCGCATCGAGGTCGAGCGGGCAGTTTTCGTCATAGGGCGTCACGCCTGGCCGATACGCCCACGCAATGCTCTGCGCAATCATCCGCTTGCAGCCGGCAGAAATGGCTGCAGCAACCAGGTTCTGCGTTCCCTCGTCGCGAATGCGGGCGTTCGCCGCCACCGCCTGCGCCATGAGGGCGGGGTCAAGTGCAGCGGGCAGGTCGGTCAATTGATGAATCACGCTGTCCGGCGCGATGCGAGCCAGCGCGTCGCGCAGCCCGGCCGCATCGAATACATCGACGACAACCGGTGCGACCCCGGCGTCTTCAAGCTTTTTCACCCGGTCGGCGCGCCGGGTGCTACCGAACACCGTATAGCCTGCGGCGACCAGCAACGGTACGAGCGCGGTGCCAATGGCGCCGCTCGCTCCGGCCACAAAAACCCTGTGTGTCATTTCTTTCTCCTCTCTGCGATGGCGAGCGCTTGCAACGGTATGGCGCTCTTGCGACGAGGAACAGGGTAAGGCTGTTAATGGTCGTGAAAAAGGTCCATTATTGCAATATTGATTAAGCCAATTCGGGAAGGGTTGACGATGCGCCGAGCTGAGCAGATCGAACTTGCACTGGCGCCGCGACCGCCCGGTACGTCGCTGCAACGCTGGCTGTATGACGAACTGCGCTCGGCGATCCTGGCGGGCCGATTACCGCCCGGCGCACGCCTGCCTTCGTCACGCGATCTCGCGGCACGATTTGCGTTGTCACGCGGCACGGTACTGAGCGTGTTCTCGCAGCTCGATGCCGAAGGATATTTGACGGCAGCCACTGGGCGAGGCAGTTTCGTCGCGCCCGAACTGCCGGACCGACGTATCGACAGCAACGATCGAGTATCGGTCAAAAAGCAGGACGGGCGATCGAGCGCACAAGAGCGGGATGGTGCCGCGCTCGCGCATCGCATCGCACTGTCGAGCCGGGGCAGGCTGCTTGCGCAAACCCCGTTCCAGGTGACCGGCCGTGGAAGTCCGGCTCGGGCCTTTCGTGCCAGTCAACCCGATCTCGATGCGTTTCCGTTTGAACTGTGGGCGCGACTGGCGGCAAAGCGCGTGCGCCGCACGCGCCGCGACCTGCTCGGCGACGGTGACGCGCAAGGTTATCGGCCGCTGCGCGACGCGATCGCCGCGTATGTGGGAATGTCGCGCGGTATTACGTGCACGGCGGATCACGTCGTGGTTCTCGGCAGCGTCCAGCAGGCGATCGATCTGGGCGCGCGTCTGCTCCTCGATCCGGGCGACACCGCATGGATCGAAGATCCGGGCTACCCCGGCGCGCGCATCGTGCTCGAAGCCGCGGGCGCCCGGGTTGTCGGCGTGCCTGTCGATGCAGGCGGCGTCGACGTGGACTGGGCGCGGCGGCACGTCCCTGACGCTCGCCTCGCCTATGTCACGGCCGGACGGCAAGCGCCGCTGGGGCCGCCGCTCGCGCTGGAGAGGCGGTTATCGCTGCTCGAATGGGCTCGGGATCGCGGCGCCGTCATCATCGAAGACGACTACGACAGCGAATTTCGCTTCGAGGGGCATCCGCTGGCCGCGATGAAGAGTCTCGACCACGATGGACATGTGATCTACTGCGGCACGTTCAGCAAATTGATGTTTCCGGCGCTGCGTATCGCGTATGCGATCTTGCCGGACCGGTTGGTCGATCCGTTCGTGGCCGCGTTTTCGTTGACGGCTCGGCATGTGCCGCTCGACCAGCAGTCGGTGCTGCATGAATTCATCGCGGACGGTCATTTTGGCCGGCACATCCGGCGCATGCGCATGATCTACGGCGAGCGTGCCGAGGCACTGAAGATGGCTGCCGCCCGGCATCTGTCCGGACTGCTGGAGGTGCCGCAACTCGTCGCGGGACTCGATGCGGCGGCTTTCTTGCCGGCCGGCGTCGACGACGCCGACGTAGCACGCCGTCTGGCGCGCGAGGGCATCGAGACACGGCCGCTCTCGCTCTACGCGATCGACCGTCCGGCGCCGGCAGGGTTGGTATTGGGTTTTGCATCTGTCGGCAGCGACACCATCCAGTCGGGCGTGATCGCTGTTGCGCGTGTGCTGACGCATTGACTGTTCGGAACCCTCATCATCTCCAGGATCGGCATGCGCGTACCTGGTTGACGAAATGGCCGGTCGCCGACGTTCCTCTACGACCATTGACGATGAACCATGGAACAACCCCGGCATGCGGGCCTGAGCCTGCGTGCCGGGGTTGTTCGCTTCACGGCCGGCGAGCGACGAACCACTCGCCGTTCGCGCTCATCGCGCGGCGACTTCCGCCTTGACGGACGCCGCATCGCCGACCGCCGTCGGCGCCGCACCCCATCCGCCGCCGAGCGCGCGGATCAGGTTGACGGTCGACACGGCCTGCGCACCGGTGAGCTGGTTCGCCTGCAGTTGCGACTGCAGCACCGAGCGCTCGCTGTCGATGACGTCGAGATAGGCGACTTCACCTTCCTGGTACTGCGTGCGCGACAACGTCGCCGCGCGCCGCGACGCATTGACGGCCGCATCCTGCGCGCGGATCTGGTCGTCGAGCAGGCGCAGGTCGGCGAGATTGTCCTCGACCTCGCGGAACGCGACGAGCACCTGCTGCCGGTAGTTCGCGACCTGCTCGTCGTACTGCGCGCGGGCCTGCTGCACGCCGGCCGCACGGCGTCCGCCGTCGAACAGCGGCAGCGTCAGCGCGGTGCCCGCGAACGGCCCGAGCAGGAACGTGCGGCTCGACCACAGGAACAGGTTGCCGAGCGTCGACGCCTCATAGCCGAACGCCCCCGTGATGTCGAGCTTCGGGAAATACGCCGACTTCGCGAGACCGATCCGCGCGTTCGCCGCCGCCATCGCGCGCTCGGCCGCCGACACGTCCGGACGGCGTTCGAGCAGCGCGGACGGCAGGCCCGGCGGCACCTTCACCGCGACCGGCACGATCGGCGTTTCCTTGAACGCGAAGTCCGCGGGCGCCTTGCCGAGCAGGATCGCGAGCGCATGCTCGGATGCCGCGCGCCGGCGCGCGACGCCGACCGCATCGGCCTGCGCGCTGGCCAGCTCGTTCTTCGCGCGCGACACGTCGAGCTCGCTGATGTCGCCTTCGTTGAAGCGGCGCTGCACGAGCTTCAGTGCCTGCTCGCGCAACTCCACCGTGCGACGGTACAGGTCCTGGTCGGAGTCGAGCTGGCGCAGTTCGAAATAGTTCTGCGCGACGTCCGCCTGCAGCGCGAGCTGCACCGAACGGAACAGCGCTTCGCTCTGCGCCTGGTCGGCACGCGACGCCTCGACGTTGCGGCCGACACGGCCGAACAGGTCGGCTTCGTAGGACACCGTACCCTGCGCGCGCCACAGCGTCGCGTTGGTCGGGCCCGTGCCCTGCGGCTGGAACTGCGACGCCGACGACAGCCCTTCGCGCGTCGGCCCGAACCCGGCGCCGACCTGCGGGAACCATTGCGAGCGCGCCGAACGCGTCGCCGCGCGCGCTTCCTCGACCCGCGCGGCCGCGGCCTTCAGGTTCTGGTTCGCGGCGAGCGCCTGCGTCTCGAGCGAATCGAGCACCGGATCGCCGAACACCTTCCACCATTCGTCGCGATGCTCGCCGTCCGCCGGCTCGGCCGTCTTCCATGTGCCGGCCTGCTCGCCGGCGGCGAGCGTCGGCGCTTCCTTGAACGCGGCGGGCCCCGCCGCGTCCGGGCGCTTGTAGTCGGGGCCCACCGCGCACGCGGCGAGCAGCGTCGCGAGCAGGGTGCTCGCGGCCGCCACCTTCGCGAAGCGCATCAGGCCGTTCGTGTTGTGCATGTTGTCCATCTTTTTATCCTCAAGCATCCGAAGCGGGTACGCCCTGGGCCGGCACGCCGTAGCCGGCCGAGTCCTTGCCGGCGACGTGGATCTTGCCGCCTGCCAGCGTACGCAACACGACGTAGAACACCGGCGTCAGCATCAGCCCGAACAGCGTCACGCCGAGCATCCCGAAGAACACCGCGACACCCATCGCATGGCGCATTTCCGAACCGGCCCCCGTCGACGTGACGAGCGGCACGACGCCCATGATGAACGCGATCGACGTCATCAGAATCGGGCGCAGCCGCAGCCGGCTCGCCTCGATCGCGGCCTCGAGCGGTGTCCTGCCGTCGTGTTCGAGCTCGCGTGCGAATTCGACGATCAGGATCGCGTTCTTCGCCGACAGCCCCACCAGCACCATCAAGCCGATCTGCGTGAAGATGTTGTTGTCGCCCTGCGTGAGCCACACGCCCGTCAGCGCCGACAGAATGCTCATCGGCACGATCAGGATCACCGCGAGCGGCAGCGTCAGGCTTTCATACAGCGCGGCGAGCACGAGGAACACGAGCAGCACGCTGATCGGGAACACATACATCGCCGAATCGCCGGCAAGAATCTGCTGGTACGTGAGGTCGGTCCACTCGAACCGCACGCCGCGCGGCAGCGTTTCATGCGCGATGCGCTCGATCGCGGCCTGCGCCTGACCCGACGAGAAGCCCGGTGCCGGGCCGCCGTTGATGTCGGCCGCCGTGTAGCCGTTGTAGCGCACGACCATTTCCGGGCCGAACGTCGGCGTCACCGTCACCAGCGACGACAGCGGCACCATCTCGCCCTTGTCGTTGCGCGTCTTCAACTGCAGGATGTCGTCCGCACGCTGGCGGAACGGCGCATCGGCCTGCACGCGCACCTGGTACACGCGCCCGAAGCGGTTGAAGTCGTTCACGTACAGCGAGCCGAGATACACCTGCATCGTGTTGAACACGTCGGTCACCGGCACGCCGAGCTGCTTCGCCTTCACGCGGTCGAGATCGACGTTGAGCTGCGGCACGTTGATCTGGTAGCTCGTGAACAACGGGCCGAGTTCCGGCGCCTGCTGCGCGCGCTTGATGAAGTCGTTGGTCGCATCCGCGAGCCGCGCATAGCCGACCGCGCCGCGATCCTCGATCTGCATCTTGAACCCGCCGAGCGTGCCGAGGCCGAGCACCGGCGGCGGCGGGAACACCGCGACGAACGAGTCCTTCATCGCGCTGTACTGCTGGTTCAGCGCACCCGCGATCGCGCCTGCCGACAGCGCCTTGCCATGCCGTTCCGAGAACGGCTTCAGCGTGACGAACACGATGCCCGCGCTCGAGCTGTTCGTGAAGCCGTTCACCGACAGCCCCGGGAACGCGACCGCGCTCTCGACGCCCGGCTGCTTCAGCGCGATCGAGCCCATGTCGCGGATCACCTTCTCGGTACGGTCGAGCGACGCACCGTTCGGCAGCTGTGCGAACGCGATCAGGTATTCCTTGTCCTGCGCGGGCACGAAGCCGCCCGGCACGACCTTCGACACCAGCACGGTCGCGCCCACCAGCACGAGATACACGCCGAGCATCAGCGTCTTGCGCGACAGCACGCCGCGCACGCCGCGGCCGTAGTTCTCCGCGCCGCGATGGAACACCTTGTTGAAGCCGCGGAAGAAGCCGCCGAGCACGCGGTTCATCACGCGCGTCAGCCAGTCCTCCTTGTCGCCATGCCCCTTCAGCAGGATCGCGGACAGCGCCGGCGACAGCGTCAGCGAGTTGAACGCCGAGATCACCGTCGAGATCGCGATGGTCATCGCGAACTGCTTGTAGAACTGGCCGGTCAGGCCCGACATGAACGCGAGCGGCACGAACACGGCGACGAGCGTCAGCGCGATCGCGATGATCGGCCCGCTCACTTCCTGCATCGCCTTGTAGGTCGCCTGCCGCGCGTTCATCCCGCTTTCGATGTTGCGCTCGACGTTCTCGACCACCACGATCGCATCGTCGACCACGATCCCGATCGCGAGCACCATCCCGAACAATGACAGCGCATTGATCGAATACCCGAATGCGAGCAGCAGCGAGAACGTGCCGATGATCGACACCGGCACCGCGATCAGCGGAATCAGCGACGCGCGCCAGGTCTGCAGGAACACGATCACGACGATCACGACCAGCGCGATCGCTTCGAGCAGCGTATGCACGACGGCCTTGATCGACGAACGCACGAACTGCGTCGGGTCATAGACGATCTTGTAGTCGACGCCCGCCGGCATGTCCTGCTTCAGCTCGGCCATCGTCTTGCGCACTTCGTCCGAGATCTGCAGCGAGTTCGCGCCCGGCGACTGGTTGATCGCCATCGCGACGGCAGGCTTGTTGTCGAGCAGCGAGCGCAGCCCGTATTCGGATGCGTCGAGCTCGATCCGCGCGATGTCGCGCAGGTGCGTGACGCCGCCGTCCGGCGTGGTCTTCACGACGATGTCGCCGAACTCGTCTTCCGTCTGCAGACGGCCGCGCGCGTTCACCGACAGCTGCAGCGGCGTGCCGGGCAGCGACGGCGACGCGCCGATCACGCCGGCCGCGACCTGTACGTTCTGCTCGCGGATCGCCTGCACGACGTCCTCGGCCGACAGCCCGCGCTGCGCGACCTTCTGCGGATCGAGCCATACGCGCATCGCGTAGTCGCCCGAACCCCACAGCTGCACCTGGCCGACGCCCTGGATCCGCGACAGGCGATCCTTCACGTTGATCAGCGCGTAGTTGCGCAGGTAGGTCATGTCGTAGCGGTTGTCCGGCGAGATCAGGTGGACCACCATCGTCAGCGTCGGCGAGCTCTTCACCGTCGTGATGCCGAGCCGCTGCACGTCTTCCGGCAGGCGCGGCAGCGCCTGGTTCACGCGGTTCTGCACGAGCTGCGTGGCCTTGTCGGGATCGGTGCCGAGCTTGAACGTGACGGTGATCGTCATGTTGCCGTCGCTGTTCGCCTGCGACTGCATGTAGAGCATGTCCTCGACGCCGTTGATCTGTTCTTCAAGCGGCGACGCGACCGTCTCGGCGATCACTTTCGGGTTCGCGCCCGGATACTGCGCCTTCACGATCACGGAAGGCGGCACGACTTCCGGATATTCCGAGATCGGCAGCAGGAACATCGCGATCACCCCGCCGAGCAGGATGATCACCGATAGGACTCCTGCGAAGATCGGCCGGTCGATAAAGAATTTTGAAATGTTCATGTGTGGCTCTGTCTGGTTGAACGCGGATGCGAAGCGGCGGGCCGCTTACGAATCCGCCTTCGCCGGGGCGGCCGGCTTCGCGTTGTCCGCCAGCGGCGCGGACGGCGCGTCACCGCCCGTCATCGGGACCATGTGCGGCTTCACCTGTTCGCCGGGGCGCACGCGCTGCGTGCCGTTCACGACCACGCGATCGCCTGCCGCGAGGCCGCTCACGATCACGCGCCGGTTGCCGTGCTGCAGCCCCTGCTGCACTTCCCGGTACGACACGCGGCCCTGCTGGTCGACGACGAACACGAACTTCTTGTCCTGGTCGGTGTTGATCGCCGCGTCGTCGACGAGCAGCGCCTCGTGCGGCGCGCTGCCGCCCACCTTCACGCGTGCGTACAGGCCCGGGACGAGCGCACCGTCCGCATTGTCGAAACGCGCACGCACGCGGATCGTGCCCGACGACGTGTCGAGCCGGTTGTCGACCGAGTCGATCTCGCCGCTGCGCGAGTAGCCGGTTTCGTTCGCGAGGCCGAGCTCGACCGGCACCTTGCGGCCGTTGCGCGCGCCGTTGATGTATTGCAGGTAGGTCTGTTCGTCTGCGTCGAACGATGCGTAGATCGGCGACACCGACACCAGCGTGGTGAGCGGCGCGGCCGACGCGCCGGCCGACACGACGTTGCCGAGCGTGATTTCCGCACGCGACACGCGGCCCGACACCGGCGCGGTGATCCGCGTATAGCCGAGGTTGATGCGCGCCGTTTCGAGCGCGGCTTCGGCGGCCTTCAGGTTCGCGGCCGCTTCGCGCGCCGCGTTCTGCTTCTCGTCGTAATCGCGCTTCGCGATCGCGTTGTCGCCGATCAGCCGCTGTGCGCGCTGCCAGTCGGTCTGCGCGTAACCGTTGCGCGCTTGCGCGGCCGCGAGCTGCGCGGCCGCGCGATCGGTTTCGGCCTGGTACGGGCGCGGGTCGATCACGAACAGCACGTCGCCCTTCTTCACGAGCGCGCCGTCCTTGAAGTTCACCGCGACGATCGTGCCCGACACCTGCGGGCGCACGTCGACTTTCTCGACCGCCTCGAGACGGCCCGAATAACTCTGCCAGTCGGTGACGGTCTGCGGTACGACGGTCGCAACGTCGACTTCGGGCAGCGGTGCAGCCGCTTTCTCGGGCGCGTTCGCGTTCACGCGCATCGCGCCGAACGTTCCGAGGCCGACGACGGCAAGCGTCACGATCGCCGCTGTCGCGATTCGGGAACGGGAGGTGCGTAGGATGGCCATGTGGATCTCCAGGTAAGCGTGGATTGGTTCTGGTTATTCGGAACGGTTGGGCTGGCGCGCCTGGAAGCGGCACTGGAAGAAGCGCACGGCTTCCTCGAAGGCGGCTTCATGCGTCGCGAGCGCGGCGTGCGTGATGTCCGGATAGCGGATCACCTGCGTGAGCACGCCCGACGAGATCAGGCAGCCCGCATATTTCTCCGCCTCGACGTGCAGCACGTCGTTCTGCGCGGTGACGACGAGCGTCGGCGGCAGCCCCGCGAGGCGCACCGATTCGAGCGGTGCCGCATACGGGTGCATGCGTTGCGCGGCCTGCGGCAGATACGCGCGATAACAGGCCGCGCATTCGCGCGCGGTGATGTCGGACGCGAGGCGCTCGGCGTCGCCGATGCGCGTCATGCTCGGGTCGAGCATCGGCCCGAACAGCGCCTGCGCGGCGATCGACACTTCGCCGCGATCGCGCGCGATGAACGCGAGGCAGTTCGCGAGCTGGCCGCCCGCGTCGTGACCCGCGACACCGATCTTCTTCGGGTTGCCGCCGAACGCGCGGGCCCGCGTCGCGGCCCACACGGCGGCGCGATACGCATCCTCCGGCGCGGCCGGAAAGGGAAAGGCCGGCGCGAGCGAATAGTCGACCGACACTACGAGAGCTGGTAAGCGTTCTGCTAAAAAGCGCGCGGCGAAATCGGCGTCTTCGAGCGAACCGCGCACGAAACCGCCGCCGTGGAAATAAAGCACCACTGGCAACCCGGTCTTGTCCGGGCGCCGGTACAGGCGCAGCACGATGTCCTGCGCGTAGCCGGGAATTTCCACTTCGGCGACCGTCAGCGCCGCGCCCGCCGTGGCTTGGGCGGGCAACGCGGCCTTCAGGAATTTGCTGAATTCAGAAGCGTCCATGACGATGCAGCATCCATTTCGAGATGGAACGAATTCTGGGTCCGGCAGACATTGGGATAAATGCCTATAATCCGGCAACACAATTCAACGCCCCCGAACAATCCGAGGCTGCGTTTACCCACGAGGTAGCGCAGCCTCTTTGTTCCGGCGGCAAATTAGATTGCGGAGGTTGTGATGGACCGGCTTCAGGCCATGCAGGTGTTTACTCGCGTCGTCGATACAAGCAGCTTCACCAAGGCAGCAGAAACGCTCAGCCTGCCGCGGGCGTCCGTCACGACGATCATCCAGAATCTCGAAGCATTCCTCGGTGTGCGGCTGATGCACCGGACCACGCGCCGGCTGTCGCTCACGCCGGACGGCGCCGCGTACTACGAACGATGCGTGCGGATCCTCGCGGACGTCGAGGAAACCGAGGCAAGCTTCCAGGCGAACAACCGGAAGCCGCACGGAAAGTTGCGTATCGACATGCCGGGCTCGATCGGGCGGCTGCTCGTGATTCCGTCGCTGTGCGAATTTCATACGCGCTACCCGGACATCGACCTGCAGCTCGGCCTGTCCGACCGGCCGGTCGACCTGCTGCAGGAAGGGGTCGATTGCGTGATCCGCGTTGGTGCATTGCAGGACTCGTCGCTCGTCGCGCGCCGGGTCGGCCTGTTCGAATGCGTGACGGTCGCGTCGCCCGACTATCTCGAGCGTCACGGCGAGCCGAAGACGATCGACGACCTGAGCCAGCACAAGGCCGTCAACTACTTCTCGAGCCGCACCGGCCGCACGATCGACTGGACGTTCCTGACCGACGGCCAGGAAGTCGAGATGAAGATGGAGGGCATCGTGTCGGTGAACGATGCCGATGCGTACGTGACTTGCGGGATCGAAGGATTCGGGCTGATCCAGCCGCCGCTCTTCATGGTGCTGCCGCATCTGCGCGAAGGCCGGCTCAAGGAAGTGCTGCCCGGCGTCAAGCCGCTGCCGATGCCGATCTCCGTCGTGTATCCGCACAGCCGCCATCTGTCGCCGAAAGTGCGCGTCTTCGTCGACTGGATCGCCGAGGTGTTCGACCGTTGCCCGCTGCTGAGCGGCAAGGGCAGCCTCGACGCGACGTGCAGCAAGCGCACGTTCGAGGAAGCCGAACGCGCGCCGGTGCTCGACACGCCGGTCATCAACGAGTGGGTCGCGTAAGTGGCTGAACTGCCCGGCTGACCGGATCGTCAGAACCACGTGACCGAACTACGCCGCTGAACCGCACGCGCGGGCTGCAAGGCCCGCGCGGCGTCCCGCCTCCGCGCCACGTCCCCGTACGGCGCGCCAGATCCTTCCCGAATCCGCAGCAAACCTTTGTGCAAGGCGACGCAATCGTGCGCCTGCGTCGTTGCGCGCCGCCGTCGCCCCCTTGCGAGGCCCGCTGCAAGCGGGTTCCAGCGGTTTCCGCATAACCCTGCCAGGTGTACGGATGTCGATTGTTCCACTGACACGACAATTCAATTCGCATCTGCCGCATTTATCGCGACGGAACAGATACCTAGAGTAAACCCTGTCGCGCACCTCGTTGCGCACCGAACAGATCCCGCTTGATGGGACCGGAGTCAGCGCTCAGGCGCCAACTCCGAAAGACAGGAGTTAGCCATGAACCGCCGCCATCTTCTCTCCGCCCTGGCCCTCACGCTCGCCGTGTCCGCTCCGGCCTTCGCCGATTCGGGCACGCCGCACGCCGGCGACTACGGCAACACGTCGTGGTACTCGCAGCACAACGGCCCGCGCACGCGCGCCGAAGTGAGCGCGGAAGTCGAGCAGGCCCGCAAGGACGGCACGCTCGCGTACCTGCGCAAGGCGAATTCGTACCCGCAAGGGCTCGAACTCGCGCAAGGCCCGTATCGCTCGTTGCCGGAAAGCAACCAGCTCGCCGGCGGCGGCCGGTAAACGCGCAACGCCGCGCAGCGGGGTGCCCCGTGCGCGGCGTCGCGACACACCTATCGACGATTCGCTGAGTCAGTTAGTTGCAGGAGCACATGATGAACGACCAACTTCCTTCGCCGCTCGATCATTGGGACGACACCACGCCGGTGTGGACGCCTTTCCGTTCGGCCCCGCACTCGCATTGACCACCGACCGAGCCGTCGCCTGACCCTCAACGGCGCGGCACCCCGTCGCGCCACTCGCCCCAGTGCGTCACGATGTCCTGCACGAGCGGGTTGCCCGCGCGATACAGGTTTTCGGTCGCGGGGGCGAAGCCGCCCTGGTCCGCGTAGTTCAGCAGGTTGTCCGCACTCGTCTGCCCCGCATACGGCCGGTCGAAATCGGAGCCGGTACGCAGCACCGCGACGCGCGACAGGTCGACCCGCTTCACGCTCGCCGCGCGCTTGAGCGCTTCATACGTCGCGTTGTCTTCCTGTGCGGTCATGCAGTACGTGCCCTTGCCGTCGGTCAGGATCTTCGTCCACTGGCGCGCCCGCTCGCCGATCAACGTGCCCGAGAACCACGTGTTGCCCGATGACGTATCGCACTGGATCACCGTCGGCGGCCGGTTCGCCGGCGCGTACGTGAACTTCGCGCGCGCGGCCTGCGCCTGCGCGCTGTCGGCGAGCACGACGTTGCGCGACAGCGCGACAGCGGCGTCGGTGAGCTGCGGGTTGAGCTGGAACACCTCGGTACGGTAGTCGAGCGGCGGCTTGTCGTTCGGGCTCTTCGTGTTGATGCCGAGAAAGCCGGTATTCCAGCCGGCCGGAATCTCGCGTGCATCGAGCTCCCACTGCAGACTGAAATCGACGAGGTACTTCGACCACGCGGCCGAGCCGACCGTGCCTTGCGCGGGGTCGACGCCCGCGATGCCGGAGATCAGGAAATACGTGCGGCGCAGATCGAAGCGCTGCGAGAACGTGAGCGCCATGATCGTCGCCGACGCGTTCGCATAACCCATGCCGGTCGTGACCACGCACACGTCCTGCTTGTTGCAGTGGACATTCGGGTAGTCTGGCGACAGGCCCGGCACGGCGATGTCGCGCCACGGGCCGAGCCGGTCGAGCCAGGCCTGGCCCTCCGGCCCGAACATCGTGATGATCATGACCTTGACCGGGCGGCCCTGTGCATCGGTCTCGGCGAATGCATTGTTGCCCGCGTTGTTGCCCTGGTTGTCCTGCGCGATCGACGGCGCGGTTGCACAGGCTGCGAGCGAGAATGCAGCGGCGGAAAGAATGGAGCGAGTCAGCATCGGCGTTCCTTGTTTCGATGATGTTGGGTGAGAACGGCTCTCGTAGACTGCGCGACGGAGTATAGAACGGGCGTGCACGTTGCGGAACCCGACTACGAAACGACTCCCCGTGTTTCGTGCGACCGTGCGCGTGTTGCGCAATGCGATGTGCGTCGTCGGTTTCGCACCGTCGCCGTGCATGACAACCATCAGGAATGCTATCGGGTTGGCAGGAACGAACGCCTGCCGACATGCCGCTGCGTATCGCACCCGTCGACATCGATTTCGGCCGGCTCCCCGAACCGTTACACGCGCACGAGCCCCGCGATGCCGTAACCGAGCACGACCAGCGCGGCGACCAGATGGCTCGCCGCGAGCCACCCCGGCGATTTCACGATGCGCCCGATCATGCTGCCGCCGAACGCGAACACCAGCTGCCCCGCGAGGCTGCCGGCGAACACGCACGCGGCGCCAAGCAGCCAGTGGCGATGCGCACCGGCGGCAGCCGTCGCATAGCCATAGAACAGCAGGATGGTGAGCGGATTCGCGAGCGTGACGAAGAACATCGATGTGAACGGGCGCGTGCCCGGCGGCCGCGCATCGCCGTCGAGCGTGCGGCGCCGATCCCGCAGCGCCTGCCACAGCATCCGCGTGCCCATTGCGAGCAACACGAGCGCACCAACGACACGAAACAGCGACAGATGCGCCGCGAGCGTGCTCGCCAGCATCGCGCCGAGCGTGAACGCGACGACCGCGTAGCAGCCGTCGGCCGTCGCGACACCCACCGCCGCGCGCACGCCGCTTGCGGTGCCGGCGCGCATCCCGTAGTTCGCGATCGTCAGCGCAACGGGCCCGACCGACAGCGCGATCATCAGCCCGAACAGGAAGTCGTTCATCGGTCGTCGATGCCTTCGATGGAAGGCACCGATTCTAGCGAACGCAAAAATCTCCGCTGCGGCGATTCGGCGTCACGCGACATCGACGCGCGCAGGCCCGTCCACCATCTCGCCGATCACGCCCGCGCGGTCGAAGCCGTCGGCACGGAAGCATGCGAGCACGTCGTCGACGGCCTCGGGCGCGCACGCGACCAGCAGGCCGCCCGACGTCTGCGGGTCGGTCAGCAGCGCCTGTGCGACGGGCGGCAGCGTGTCGGCCAGTCGAACGTCCGCGCCGTACGCGGCCCAGTTGCGGCCCGACGCGCCGGTGAACACGCCGTCGGCCACGAACGCCTCGACGCCCGCGAGCCACGGCAGCGACGCGTAGTGCACGCGCGCGGTGAGGTGCGCGCCACGTGCGAGCTCGAGCGTATGACCGAGCAGCCCGAAGCCCGTGACGTCGGTCAGCGCATGCACGCCCGGCAGCGCGGCGAGGTCGGCGCCCGGACGGTTCAGCTTGGTGGTCGTCGCGACCATCTGCGCGTAACCCGCGGCATCGAGCTGGTTCTTTTTCAGCGCGGCCGACAGCACGCCGACGCCGAGCGGCTTGCCGAGCACGAGCACGTCGCCCGCACGCGCAGCCGCGTTGCGCTTCACGCGCGACGGATGCACGACGCCGATCGCCGCGAGCCCGTAGATCGGCTCGACCGAATCGATCGAATGGCCGCCCGCCACCGGAATGCCGGCGTCCGCGCACACCGATTCGCCGCCGCGCAGCACGGCCGCGATCGTCTCGTGCGGCAGCACGTTGATCGGCATCCCGACCAGCGCGAGCGCGAGGATCGGCTTGCCGCCCATCGCATACACGTCGGACAGCGCGTTGGTCGCGGCGATGCGGCCGAAGTCGAACGGATCGTCGACGATCGGCATGAAGAAGTCGGTGGTCGCGACGATCGCCTGCTCGTCGTTGAGACGGTAGACGGCCGCGTCGTCGGACGTCTCGGTACCGACCAGCAGATCCGGGAACAGCACGGGCGGCGTCGCGCGCTTCAGCAGCTCGGACAGCACGCCCGGCGCAATCTTGCAGCCGCAGCCGCCGCCGTGCGACAGGCTCGTGAGGCGCGGAACGGCAGGCTGGGCTTGGGTGGCTTCGGTCATCGTCGGCATCCGGTGAATAACAACACGACATTATCGACAATTCCGTGCGAGTGCGCCCGATACCCACATAATGGCGGCGCACTCCCCGCTCCCGCTGCCGCCCGCACCTTCGTCCATGGATCACCTCTTCATCGGCCTCGTGCTGTGCTCCGCGTTGTTGCACGCCATCTGGAATGCCTTCCTCCACGTCAGCGAAGACCGGCTCGTACAGCTCGGCACGATGTCGCTGCCCTATTTCGCGTTCGGCGTCGCCGGCGCCGCGCTGCTGCCCGCGCCGGCACCCGCCGCGTGGCCGTATATCGTCGCGTCGGCCACGCTCGAGGTCGCGTACTGCTTCACGCTGGCGCGCGCCTATCGCAGCGGTGAGTTCGGGCAGATCTATCCGATCGCGCGCGGGATCTCGCCGCTGCTCGTGTCGGTGCTCGCGCTCGCCTTTCTCCACGAACAGCCGACCCCGTTCGGCTTCGCGGGCATCGCGCTCGTGTCGTTCGGCATCATGTCGCTCGCGCTGCGGCGCGGCTTCCGGTTCTCCGGTGAAGGCGTGCCGTTTGCGCTGCTCACGGGTGTGTTCATCGCCGCGTATTCGATCTGCGACGGCATCGGCTCGCGCGTGTCCGGCAGTGCGCTCGGCTACATCGCGTGGGTGTACGTGCTGTGGAGCGTGCCGCAGTTCGTGCTGGTCTGCGCGGCACGTGGCGGCCCGCGCGCGGTACTCGCCTCGCGCACGGCGCTCACGCAGGGCGCGATCGCCGGCACGATCTCGCTCGCCGCATACGGGATCGTGATCCTCGCATACCGGTACCTGCCGGTCGGGACGGTGTCGGCGCTGCGGGAAACGAGTTCGATCTTCGCGGTCGCGATCGGCTGGCTCGTGATGCGCGAGCGGCCCGGCGCGCAGCGGCTTGCCGCGTGCGCGCTGGTGGTCGTGGGCGCGGCGCTGATCCGCCTGTAGGCGGCGCGCGCGACACGCGTTCGTCTGCAGGTTGTGCGATCTGCCAGGCGTCAAACCGCGACCGCCACCCCGCCGAATGCCCGCTCGTCGATCGCCTCGGCGAGCGTCGCGAACGCCGTCGCGATCTCGTCCTCCGGCACGCACGCATAACCGAGCAGCAACCCCGACGCCGCGCGTTCGCGGTCCGCGTAATAACCCGACAACGGTCGCACGACGATATTGCGTTCGAGTGCGGCCTGCGCGACCGCATGATCGTCGACGCCTTCCGGCAACTGCGTGACCAGATGCAGCCCGGCATCGCTGCCGAGCGCGTGCAGCGTGTCGCCATAGCGTTGCGCGACCGCGTCGAGCAGCACCTCGCGGCGCTGTCCGTACAGCGTGCGCATCTTGCGGATATGCGACACGAAGTGCCCTTCCGCGATGAATTCGGCAAGCACCGCCTGCTGCAGCAACTGCCCTTCGCGGTACAACTCGGCGCTCGCGGTCGCGAAACTCTCCGCGAGCGGCTCGGGCGCGACCAGGTAGCCGACCCGCAGCCCCGGGAACAGCGTCTTGCCGAAACTGCCGACGTAGATCACCTGCCCGGCCGTATCGAGCCCCTGCAGCGACGCAAGCGGACGGCTGCCGTAGCGGAATTCGCTGTCGTAGTCGTCCTCGATGATCCAGCAACCGTGCTGGCGTGCGTATTCGAGCAGCATCCGCCGCCGCGCGAGGCTCATCACCATCCCGAGCGGATACTGGTGCGACGGCGTGACGAGCATCAGCTTCGGCGGTTCGGCGAGATCGGCCGCCGACGGGGCGATGCCTTCCTCGTCGACCGGGATCGGCCGCGTCGTCAGCCCCGACACGTTCAGCACGCTGCGCACGCCCCAGTAGCACGGGTCCTCGGTCCAGATCGCGTCGCCCGGGTCGGTCAGCAGCCGTACCGCGAGGTCGATCGACTGGTGGATGCCGGTCGTGATCACGATCTGCTCGGGCGTGCAGCGCACCGAGCGCGACGTGCGCAGGTAATCGGCCAGCGCCTCGCGCAGCAGCGCGAGCCCGCCGCCCGGCGCGTAGGTCAGCAAGTCGGGGCGCAGCCGCCGCCAGTATTTGTTGTGCAGCCGCGTCCACACCCGCGCGGGAAAGCGCGACACATCGGGCACGCCCGGCATGAACGCGCCGCCCTGCCGTTTCGACACGCCGGCCCCTTCGACGAGCCGCGTGCCGCGCGCCGACAGCCGCCGCGCGGACGGCTGCACGAACGCCGGGTGGGTGGCGGCCGCGTCGGGCGGTGCTCCGACGATCTCGTCGGGCGCGCTGTCGGCCACGAACGTACCGCGGCCGGTCGCCGAGTTCACATAACCTTCGAGCGCAAGCTGTTCGTAAACCTGCGTGACCGTGTTGCGCGCGATCCCGAGTTCGGCCGCGAGGAGCCGCGACGACGGCACGCGCGTGCCGGCCGGCAGTTCACGCGACAGGATCGCCTGTTGCAGCAGCCGGTGAAGCTGCCGGTAGATCGGCTGTTCGCCGCCTCGCACGAGGCGCTGCGCCAGCCAGTCCGACAACACGCTCGCGCGCATGATTGGCTCCTGAATATTTATTGAAATGGCTCTGATTGCCAGAGCCAAATGTGATTATAGTCGCCTCCATGGGCTGTCGAAGCGCCCGATTTTCACCTCACCGGAAAGAACATCAAGGAGATGACCGTGAAGAATGCCGACCTGCAGGCCCGCAAGAACGCCGCCACCCCGCGCGGCGTCGGCGTGATGTGCGATTTCTACGCAGCCCGCGCCGAGAACGCGGAACTGTGGGATGTCGAAGGCCGCCGCTTCATCGATTTCGCCGCCGGCATCGCGGTGCTGAACACCGGCCACCGCCACCCGAAGATCGTCAAGGCGATCGCGGACCAGCTGAACAACTTCACGCACACCGCTTACCAGATCGTGCCGTACGCGTCGTACGTCGAGCTGGCCGAGAAGATCAACGCACGCGCGCCGGGCGATTTCCCGAAGAAGACCGCGTTCTTCACGACCGGCGCGGAAGCCGTCGAGAACGCGATCAAGATCGCACGCGCGGCCACCGGCCGTCCGGGCGTCATCGCCTTCTCGGGCGGTTTCCACGGCCGCACGATGATGGGCATGGCGCTGACCGGCAAGGTCGCCCCGTACAAGCTGAACTTCGGCCCGTTCCCGGGCGACGTGTTCCACGCGCCGTACCCGACCGCCGTGCACGGCGTGACGACGGCCGACTCGATCAAGGCGATCGAGATGCTGTTCAAGGCCGACATCGATCCGAAGCGCGTGGCCGCGATCATCTTCGAACCGGTCCAGGGCGAAGGCGGCTTCAACCCGGCGCCGGCCGAATTCGTGCGCGCGCTGCGCAAGATCTGTAACGAACACGGCATCCTGCTGATCGCCGACGAAGTGCAGACGGGCTTCGCGCGTACCGGCAAGCTGTTCGCGATGCAGCATTACGACGTGCTGGCCGACCTGATCACGATGGCGAAGAGCCTCGCGGGCGGCATGCCGCTGTCGGGCGTCGTCGGCCGTGCCGACCTGATGGACGCGGCAGCGCCCGGCGGCCTCGGCGGCACGTATGCGGGCAACCCGCTGGCCGTCGCATCGGCGCATGCCGTGCTCGAGATCATCGACGAAGAGAAGCTGTGCGAGCGTGCCACGCAACTCGGCGACGTGCTGAAGGCGAAGCTGAACGCGCTGCAGGCCGACGTGCCGCAGATCGCCGACGTGCGCGGCCCGGGCGCGATGATCGCGGTCGAGTTCCTGAAGCCGGGTTCGGGCGAGCCGGATGCGGAATTCACGAAGCGCGTGCAGGCACGTGCGCTCGAGCGCGGCCTGCTGCTGCTCGTGTGCGGCGTGTACTCGAACGTCGTGCGCTTCCTGTTCCCGCTGACGATCCCGCAAGCCGTGTTCGACGAAGCGCTCGTGATCCTCGAGGAAGTGCTGAAGGAAACGGTCGGCGTGCCGGCCTGAGTTCCTGCCTTCTGAATGCGCCGCCGCCGTCGTCAAGACGGCGGCGGCCTTTTTATCCGTCATCTTCAAAGCAGGCGATTCATATGAGCACTGTTCAGGAAACCCTGGCACTGAAAGATCCGTCGCTGTTCCGCCAGCAGGCGTACGTCAACGGCGAATGGCAAGGCGCGACGAACGGCGAGACGTTCGAAGTCCGCAACCCGGCGACGGGCGGCCTGCTCGGCACGGTGCCGGCGATGGGCACGGCCGAGACGCGTCACGCGATCGAAGCCGCGAACGCCGCATGGCCGGCGTGGCGCAAGAAGACCGCGAAGGAACGCGCGGTCGTCCTGCGCAAGTGGCACGACCTGATGATGGAAAACGCCGACGACCTCGCGCTGATCCTGACGACCGAGCAGGGCAAGTCGCTGGCCGAAGCGAAGGGCGAGATCGGCTATGCCGCATCGTTCCTCGAATGGTTCGCGGAAGAAGGCAAGCGCGTGTATGGCGACACGATCCCGACGCCGGCGAGCGACAAGCGCATCGTCGTGACGAAGGAAGCGATCGGCGTGTGCGCGGCGATCACGCCGTGGAACTTCCCGGCGGCGATGATCACGCGCAAGGTCGGCCCGGCGCTCGCCGCGGGCTGCCCGATCGTCGTGAAGCCGGCCGAGGCGACGCCGTTCTCCGCGCTCGCGATGGCCGTGCTGGCCGAGCGTGCGGGCGTCCCGGCCGGCGTGTTCAGCGTCGTCACGGGCGACCCGAAGGCGATCGGCGGCGAGCTGACGTCGAACCCGATCGTGCGCAAGCTGTCGTTCACCGGCTCGACGCCGGTCGGCCGCCTGCTGATGTCGCAATGCGCGGCGACGGTCAAGAAGGTGTCGCTGGAGCTTGGCGGCAACGCGCCGTTCATCGTGTTCGACGACGCCGATCTCGACGCGGCCGTGCAGGGCGCGATCGCATCGAAGTACCGCAACAGCGGCCAGACCTGCGTGTGCACGAACCGCTTCTACGTGCATGAAGCCGTGTACGACCAGTTCGCGCAGAAGCTCGCGGCTGCCGTCGGCCAGTTGAAGGTGGGCCGCGGCACCGAGCCGGGCGTCACGCAAGGTCCGCTGATCAACGAAGCAGCGGTGCTGAAGGTCGAGGCGCACATCGAGGACGCGCTCGCGAAGGGCGCGACCGTCGTGACGGGCGGCAAGCGCCACGCGCTGGGCCACGGCTTCTTCGAGCCGACCGTGCTGACGGGCGTCACGCCGGCGATGAAGGTCGCGAAGGAAGAGACGTTCGGGCCGCTCGCGCCGCTGTTCAAGTTCAGCAGCGACGACGAAGTGATCCGCCTCGCGAACGACACCGAGTTCGGCCTCGCCGCTTACTTCTACAGCCGCGACATCGGCCGCGTGTGGAAGGTCGCCGAAGCGCTCGAATACGGGATGGTCGGCGTAAACACGGGCCTGATCTCGAACGAAGTCGCACCGTTCGGTGGCGTGAAGCAATCGGGCCTCGGCCGCGAAGGCTCGCACTACGGCATCGACGACTACGTCGTGATCAAGTACCTCTGCCTCGCCGTCTGACGGTTCAGGGCCTGGCACCGCTTCGGTGACAGGCCCTGACCGCCCGGCCGGAACCGGGCGGTCCGACGCGGGCCGGCGTCCCTCTCCGTCGTGCCCGCGTCGTCTCGATACGCACGAGATCGCCACGCTCTGCGTACCCTGTTTCGATCGCTGTATCCGCCGATACGTCATATCGCGCGCGAATCTCGGTCAAGTCTCGTTTCCCATTTCAGTGAAAGCCGCTGGGTAGAGCGTTCCGCCTCGATGCGGGGTGCACGCGCTTGAACACTTCCCCTGACAACCCGGTGTGCGCAGAGTCAGCACACGCAGTCGCCGCTACAGCTGGTGACGCCGTGACACATATTCACAGTCGCCGGCGTGTAGTACGAGTGGGTAGTTTCCCGGTCGCGCTCTGCTCGCTCCCCCTTTCCCTCAGCCTCGACGATCGCTTCACATCATCAATTTCCATTGGACTCCAAAATAAAAATCGTACTCGTTCTATAGACAATGAAAATCTTACCGGCCACTGTCTGTAGCTCATCCATACACAAGGCATCCGAGTCCATGAAAGAAGAACATGCCGCCTGCCCTTACTTTCTTCGCTCGTTGATCCGTCTTTACGCGACGGTGCAGCGGCTACACACGCCGCCGATCATCGCAGTTGAAGATGTCACGATCGATCAATGCGCGATTCATGGCCCGGAGTCAGTCGATTGGGTTTTTGCGAACCTGGATTGAGGAGATGACCATGAGCCGACGGGCAATCAAGAACGGTGACGCTACGACGACAGGCGGAATCGTCATCGCTGGCACAGCAAGCATATTCGTGGGCGACAAGCACATTGCGTTAGACGGCGACAAAGCGACGTGTGGAAATTGCGAGGGAAAGTTTCCGATAGCGGGAAGCGCGGTATCCGTCGTCGGTAACGGACGTGCCGTAGCCGTCGAGGGCGACGCGGTACTTTGTCCATGCGGTCAAAACTTTTTAGTCGCGAGCAATGACTGCATGTTTTTCATTGGCAGCAGCAGCGGCCATCGCTCGGCGCCCCCGTTCACCGGATATTCGGCATTTGCACCCACGCGCTACGCGCCGGCATCGGACATTTACAGCGATCAATTTGTGATCCGCGACGTGAGGACGAAGCAACCGTTAAGCAACGTACGCTATTGGATCAAGGATCGATTCGATAACGTGCTGGCGTCCGGCGTGAGTGACCGGCAGGGCTGTACCGTGCGCGTACGAACCGAACGTGCGCAGGCATTGAAGCTGGTCATCGAGGACTGAAACGATGGGAAACCAAACTACCGTCGCCGAGACAACAACAAACACCACCGCAGGATCGCAGACATTTGCCGATGTTGACTTGCGACCGATCTGCGAAAACATGACCAATTCGGAATTCCGCAAGGTCTTTTCCGTAGCGCAAGGACGAGCGATTGACCGGTTGACGATCCGCATTGCTGATTTACAAAAGTGGTCGAAGGTCGATAAGGGCCGGGTATTCAAATGGTTCGGTCGAAACGACGAGCGCACGCGTATGCACCTACTCACCGGCCTGACGAAAGTGCTTGCCGTGGTTCGAGCATTCAACGAGAACAATGTGGTTCGAAGCGGCAGCGCTGGCGATCTTGCGACGGGTTGCACGCCTCACCCACGAGGAACGACAAACGAGGCCGCCCACGTATGCGCGCCGGACACGGCAACCCACACGATCGCCATCAGTGGGCGATTCTGCACGATGCGCCCGTGGACAGCGAACGCTGATTCGCACGTGTCAACTATCATTCACGAAGCCACCCATTTCCAAGACACCATGTCGTCGACCGATGACCAATACACGATTACGCCCTTGCTCCCCGGTTGGGGACGGTCAAACCCAGACTTGGCAATCAACAATGCCGACAGCATCGCGGGGTACGTTGTTGACATTGAATAAGGTCGTCACTGCCGCCGCGCTCGTGTTGAGCTGCGCACATACGGCGCTCGCGTGCGATGGCCCGTCGAACATGCCCGGCTGGGATTTCGATGTTCGATTCGACAACAATTCAAGCGACCTATCTACCTCCGAGCTGGCGAAGCTTTCCGCGTGGTCGAACGACATGCGCAATCGCTTCCCCATTGTCGATGTGGTGTCGGTTGTCGGATTGGCCGAGCCGACGGAACGAAGCGCGCAAGAGCTTGCGCACCGACGCGCAGCGAACGTCAAAAGCGCGCTAGATCAATTCTTGATTCGGGGCGAACGAAATTCGATGATCGCGCGAATCTACAAACTTCCGTTTCCTGCGAGCGAGTTTGACGACAACGGGCGGCGCGTCGAGATCACATTCGGTCCGGGATGCCCTAACCACTGCTGCCCGAACCTGAATCCCATACCCAGGGCGCAATGACATAGCAGGACACGCCCAAACCGGCCCGCACAACGCGGGCCGCCTTCCTCCTGCTTCACGCGCCCCCACCATCACCGAAACACGTTCACCGCCTCCACCAGCCGCGTCGCCTGCTGCTTCAGGCTCTCCGATGCCGCCGTGCTTTGCTCGACCAGTGCCGCGTTCTGCTGCGTGATGTTGTCCAGGTGCACCACCGCCTGGTCGACCTGCGCAACCCCCGTGCTCTGCTCGGCCGTCGACGAGCTGATCTCCGCGATCAGATCCGACACGCGCTTCACCTGCGTGACGATGTCCTCCATCGTCTTGCCCGCGCCGTCGACGATCCGCGCACCCGATTCGACGCGCTCGACGCTCGCGCCGATCAGCGTCTTGATCTCCTTCGCCGCGTTCGCGCTGCGCTGCGCGAGCGCCCGCACCTCACCGGCAACCACCGCGAAACCGCGCCCCTGATCGCCGGCGCGCGCCGCTTCAACGGCCGCATTCAGCGCCAGGATGTTGGTCTGGAACGCGATGCCGTCGATCACGCCGATGATGTCCGAGATCTTTCGCGAGCTGGCCGTGATGTCGTTCATCGTCGCCACCACCTCGCTCACCGCCTGCCCGCCGCGCCCGGCCGCTTCGCTCGCCGACACCGACAACTGGTTCGCCTGCAGCGCCGTCTCCGCATTGCTCGACACGGTCGCCGTCATCTCGGCCATCGATGCGGCCGTCTGCTGCACGCTCGTCGAAGCCTGCTCGGTGCGCGCGCTCAGGTCGTTGTTGCCCTGCGCGATCTCGTTGCTCGCGCGCTGCACGTTCAGCACCTGCTCGCTGACATCGTCGACGAGCCAGCGGAACATCAGCCCGAGCTGGTTGATCGTGCGCAGCGTCATGCCGATCTCGTCGACACGATTCATCCGCACGCCGCTGCGGCTCTCGCCGGTCGCGACGCGCAACGCCTCGTCGCGCAACTGCACGAGCGGGCGCGCAATCTGCGCATCGAGCCACAGCCCCGCGGCCACCGCGGCGCCGGCCGTCACCGCCGCGAACGCGGCGAGCCCGCCACCGGCCAGCCCGCACGCCCATGCGCCAGCCACCACGACCGGCGCAAACCCGCACAGCGCCGCATGGAGCCGCGCGCGCACCGACATCGTCTGGAACAGCGACGTGAAACCGGCCACGCCCTTGCGGACGATCAACCCCTTGTGAAAATGCCGGTTGCCGGCCCGCCCTTCGCGGAAGTCCTTGTAGAGCGCCTCCGCGGCCGCGATCTCGTCGCGCGTCGCCTTCGTGCGCACCGACATGTAGCCCTTCGGCTCGCCGTTGCGCATCACGGGTATCGCGTTCGCACGCACCCAGTAGTGGTCGCCGTTCTTGCGGCGGTTCTTCACGAGCGCGGTCCACGGCTCGCCGCCCTTGAGCGTCGCCCACATGTCGGCGAACGCCTCCTTCGGCATGTCCGGATGCCGCACCACGTTGTGCGGCTGGCCCTCGATCTCTTCGGGAGAAAATCCGCTGACCTGGATGAATGCCGCGTTCGCGTAGGTAATGTAGCTGTTCGCGTCGGTGGTCGACATCAACGTCGCGTCGTCGGGAAAATCGAATTCGCGTTGCGTGACGGGCTGGTTGTTGCGCATGGTGTGGAGCTCCGGGTAACGGATCTTGCGTCCGCTTGTCGATTGATTCGCGACCCTGCACATTGCGGTCAATCCGCATGCGCATTGGTCATGCTCCTGCACTTTCGGCAACTTCTACGAAAACATTATGCCTTGCCCGGGTAAATATGCATTAAAAATGCATCACCTTGTCTTTACCGAATAATTCGTTTACTGATGAAACTAAACACCATACCAGGCAACGGTTTTCCGGATATTCGTCTGATTAATTCGCGTAATTCGCCAAAATCGATTCAATGCATAAATGCAGGATCTTGAATACGAATATTTCTCGTTTCGCGTATTTTGATTGAATCGAAAAACCTGAACGCGCATTGCGCGCGTCAATCACGATGTCACGATGCATCGATCGGGCGCGTACATGGCGTGCGCGCCCCGACGATCACCGGAACACGTTCACCGCATCCACGAGACGCGTTGCCTGTTGCTTCAGGCTCTCCGATGCCGCCGTGCTCTGCTCGACCAGCGCCGCGTTCTGCTGCGTGATGTTGTCCAGGTGCACCACCGCCTGGTCGACCTGCGCGACGCCCGTGCTCTGCTCGGCCGTCGACGAGCTGATCTCCGCGATCAGATCCGACACGCGCTTCACCTGCGCGACGATGTCCTCCATCGTCCTGCCGGCCTCGTCCACGCGCCGCGCGCCCGACTCGACGCGCTCGACGCTCGCGCCGATCAGCGTCTTGATCTCCTTCGCCGCGTTCGCGCTGCGCTGCGCGAGCGCCCGCACCTCGCCGGCAACCACCGCGAAGCCGCGCCCCTGTTCGCCGGCGCGGGCCGCTTCCACGGCCGCGTTCAGCGCAAGGATGTTGGTCTGGAACGCGATGCCGTCGATCACGCCGATGATGTCCGAGATCTTTCGCGAGCTGGCCGTGATGTCG